>OBDG01000014.1_pt1 | contig 248864 bp, 231 predicted proteins | sample 1481331 | NCBI WGS metagenome assembly OBDG01 (sample SAMN00990124, study PRJEB22392) | human gut metagenome
ATCACGGAATAACAAATGACAAATTCATTTATTATCCAAAAACAAAAACAATTGAACAAAATCAAAATATAGTGTTATGATTCATTTGTGTTTATAGCTAGCACCACAAACTAAATATATTTGGAGTTATTACTAGTTAAAGACAAATATTATTTGACGTGACAATTAAAAGTAAGGGATGAAGACTTGATGAATGATTTGAAAAGCAAGAGCAATATTAAATTAATGAAAAGAGTATTAACTACATATGAGCTGCGTAAATATTTAAAAAAATATTTTTGTCTTACATTAGATAATTATTTAGTATTAGCATATTTAGATGTATTTAAAAATGATGAAGGTAAATATTTTATGAGAGACATTATAAGTTATATCGGTATAGACCAATCTAGAATTGTTAAAAGCGTAAAAGAATTATCAAAAAAGGGTTACTTGAATAAATGTAGAGACCCACATGATAGTAGAAATGTAATCATTGTTGTTTCTGTAAAACAACACAATTATATTAAAAATCTTTTGAGTGAAATAAATATTAATGAAACATAAAGTATGTTTCGAGATTTTAATATCTTGGTGCAGTTAAATGTATTTTTAAATGCGTTAAGGTATTTTTTATTTTAGAAATTCAATGCTATTGAGTTGATGGGTTTTTCCAACAGATAAGAATGAATTATTCATTGAAAACTAAAAATAATAATTTTATTTGTAGATTGTTTTAAGTGTGTCAATATATAAAATAATTTTATAAAGATAAGTGTTATATTCCATTGTGCAACTCCTATTGTATTTGTAAAATTACATGTAAATTCACTGTAAGTAAAGTGGAAAATATGGAAAAAGGAGTATGCAAATGAGAGATAAGAAAGGACCGGTAAATAAAAGAGTAGATTTTCTATCAAATAAATTGAATAAATATTCAATAAGAAAATTTACAGTTGGAACAGCATCTATTTTAATTGGCTCACTAATGTATTTGGGAACTCAACAAGAGGCAGAAGCAGCTGAAAACAATATTGAGAATCCAACTACATTAAAAGATAATGTCCAATCAAAAGAAGTGAAGATTGAAGAAGTAACAAACAAAGACACTGCACCACAGGGTGTAGAAGCTAAATCTGAAGTAACTTCAAACAAAGACACAATCGAACATGAACCATCAGTAAAAGCTGAAGATATATCAAAAAAGGAGGATACACCAAAAGAAGTAGCTGATGTTGCTGAAGTTCAGCCGAAATCGTCAGTCACTCATAACGCAGAGACACCTAAGGTTAGAAAAGCTCGTTCTGTTGATGAAGGCTCTTTTGATATTACAAGAGATTCTAAAAATGTAGTTGAATCTACCCCAATTACAATTCAAGGTAAAGAACATTTTGAAGGTTACGGAAGTGTTGATATACAAAGCAATCCAGAGGATCTAAAGGTATCTGAAGTCACTCGTTTCAATAATAAAAGTATTGGAAAAAACGAATTGACAGGAGCATTACAATTAAAGAATAAAGTTTCTTTTAAAAATGACTTTGAGTTTAACATTAGAGTAGCTAATAATCATCAATCGGTAACAACTGGCGCTGATGGATGGGGGTTCTTATTTAGTAAAGGTGACGGTAACGAATATTTACAAAAGGGAGGTATATTAGGTCCCAAAGGAATGGAAAATTCAGCAGGATTTAAAATTGATACAGGGTATAATTTTAAAGATCCCATGGATAAAGAAGAGAAACAGGCAGGACAAGGATTTAAAGGGTATGGTACGTTTGTAAAAACAGGTGCTGATGGAACTACAGCAAAGGTTGGAACAAACATACCAACAAGAGGTAAAGCGGATAATTCATTCCAATATGCAGATAATTCTATTGATACAACAGATGGAAAATTCCATGGTCAATTACTTAATAATTTAAAATTAGCGTACAATGAAAAATCGGGGATAATGAGAGCCGAATATGCTGGTAAAGTTTGGGAAGCTAATATATCAGATTTGGGATTGGATAAATCTGAAGCATATAACTTTTTAATTACTTCTAGTCAAAGACAGGGAACATCTCAAGGTGTATATGCAAATGGTTGGATGAGAACGGATTTAAATAACTCAACATTTAAACTAACGCCTAATCTAGTTAAGAAAACAGAAATAAAAACAGTAGAGATACCGTTTGAAACAAAACGTGAATTTAATCCGAAGTTACAACCTGGTGAAGAGCGAGTGAAACAAGAAGGACAACCAGGAAGTAAGACAATCACAACACCAATCACAGTGAACCCATTAACAGGTGAAAAAGTTGGCGAGGGTCAACCAACAGAAGAGATCACAAAACAACCAGTAGATAAGATTGTAGAGTTCGGTGGCGAGAAAATACCGCAAGGTCATAAAGATATCTTTGATCCAAACTTACCAACAGATCAAACGGAAAAAGTACCAGGTAAACCAGGAATCAAGAATCCAGACACAGGAAAAGTGATCGAAGAGCCAGTGGATGATGTGATTAAACACGGACCAAAAACGGGTACACCAGAAACAAAAACAGTAGAGATACCGTTTGAAACAAAACGTGAATTTAATCCGAAGTTACAACCTGGTGAAGAGCGAGTGAAACAAGAAGGACAACCAGGAAGTAAGACAATCACAACACCAATCACAGTGAACCCATTAACAGGTGAAAAAGTTGGCGAGGGTCAACCAACAGAAGAGATTACAAAACAACCAGTAGATAAGATTGTAGAGTTTGGTGGCGAGAAACCAAAAGATCCAAAAGGACCTGAAAACCCAGAGAAGCCGAGCAGACCAACTCATCCAAGTGGCCCAGTAAATCCTGACAATCCAGGATTATCGAAAGACAGAGCAAAACCAAATGAACTAGTTCATTCAATGGATAAAAATGATAAAGTTAAAAAATCTAAAATTGCTAAAAAATCAGTAGCTAATCAAGAGAAAAAACGAGCAGAATTACCAAAAACAGGTGCAGAAAGCACACAAAAAGGATTGATCTTTAGTAGTATAATTGGAATTGCTGGATTAATGTTATTGGCTCGTAGAAGAAAGAATTAAAATAATTCATAATTTAAATAATAGTTGATTTGCATTCACTATATTTAGTTTGTTAAAAACAACCTAGAATATGATGAGAATGATATACACCCCAAAAGTTGGATTGAAAGACCTAACTTTAAGGGGTGTATTTTTGTTATAAATTTGATTTTTTTGATAATATTTTCATATTTAATATAATCATAATTAGTAGAATATAACCTCTGAGTAGTCATTTTGGGGGTTATGTATGGTGTTTCAAGTAGTATGTATATTTCGAAATAATTGATATTTAACTGACTAAATTATATTAGAATTAATTGCGCTTTGGATAAAGAGAGTTTAGAAGAAGGTCTAAAAAGGCTGGTGGATGCATTCAATTATTTTTATGAGAGGTGATAAATATGTTGTACTTAGAAGTTTTGAAAAATAGAAACTTTACATATTTATTGATTGGTAATTTCTTACGTCGGAGTTGTTTTGTGCTGTTTTCGTTACAAATAATTTGGTTTACTGTTGAATTGACAAACCAATCATCTTTAAAATTATCAATGATGGTTATGAGTCAAACACTTCCATTTATTATATTTGGTATTTTCGGTGGCGCATATTCTGATAAACATAATAAAAAGAAAATACTTTATCTATCTGATCTTATACTAAGTTTGATTATAATAATTATTCCTTTACTTGCAATAACATCAAATTTAAATTATCTGACGCTTCTAACCATATCTACAGCTATCACCATTATTAACTGCTATACGGATCCTGCGTTTAGGGCAATTCTTCCTGAAATTATTGATGAGGAGCATTTAGCAACAAGTAATGCGTTAATCGATAGTTTGCAAAGAGGCTCAAATATTATTTTACCTGCTTTAATTGGTGTCATTGTAATACTAGTTGGTAATGTTGGCGTCTTTTTTATTTGTAGTATATTGCTATTTTTAGGATTTATTTTTAATGCACTTTTAAAATATACAAATAACAACATGATTGATAGACACTCAAAAGAAGATTTTTCTGAAACTTGGGAATTCTTGAAACAATCTAAAGAAATTCCATTTATTATAATCATCCAATTTGCCTGCATATTGATTAATACTGGCCTTTGGCGTGTTGTATTACCATTGTTTATTTCCAATATATTAAAAGAGGGCGTTGGTGTATATGGACTAGCTACATCATGTTTAGGTATAGCATCTTTATTAATGTCATTGATTATGGGTTTGCTGTCAGAAAAGCGATTAATCTTTAAATTTAGTATTGGTGTTTTAGTTTGGGGAATTGGCTTATCGATTATTAATGTGTTTCCAAGTGTGGCGATATTATATATAGGTGCAACATTATTGGGACTTGGACAATCTATAGAGGGACTAACAAGATCAGTTGCCATTCAAATAAAAACGCCAAATCATTTGATGGGGAAAGTATTTAGTATCTCATCTACATCGAATTACGCAGCGGATACATTGTCTTTAGGACTTATAAGTTTAATTATACCTTTACTAAGCTTAAGTAATATATTTATATCAGGAGGTGCAATTATTTCAATGCTTAGCTTAGCTGGGTTAAAGTTTGTTAAGAAGTCTATGTAAACATAATAGAATTTTAATCAATGCTATTAAGGTGGGAATTGAAATGAAATATAAAATTAGTTTGGCTTATAATTTAGCAATTATAATAGGGTCGCTAATTATATTATGTATACTAATATCTAGAGGTTATGATATTTATGTAATCTTGATTCCAATTTTGACTATTTTAGCTAGTTTAATCAATTTGTTTTGTGATATTAAAAAGCATAAATGATTCTATATTAATGCAACTTTGTATTCGTACAAGGTTGTATTTTTTCGCAAACAATTACTTACTGACAGCGCACCATTAAATCTAACCAACACACTATCACAACCATTTACGGGTATTTTGTAATTTTATAAAAGCAAACGTAGAATAATGCGATAAGTAATAATGCTATCGTTAAAAATAAGAATGCCAATGCAATAAAATCATATTCAAAGCATAGAATTGCAGACATTAAAAATACTGCACTCAAACTGATACATAGCGCAAATATATATGCAATTTGATTCTTGTGTTTATCTGCAATGGTCGTTTGATTTATATAAGAGATTAGTGTGAAATCTTTAGTTATTGCGACATAAATGCCTAATATAACCATACTGATACAGAACACGATAGAAACTACGATGTTGACGGTCATTGTTGCACCTTCCTGATAGAATATAATGTACTGTCTTTTAGTAATGGATGCGTTTCTTATATATGTATGTTTCTAAAAAACAGTACGTTTTTATCATTTTTTAATTTATTAGTTGAATGAATGGGGTTATGAAAAAGGAAGTTTTAATCTTTTGTCATGAAATAAATGGGATGAATATCACGACTAGAAGTAATGTTACGAACAGGAGCGTATAAATCTAGAGACGCTAAATTCGACATAGTATGTTGCTCAATTATGGCTGATGATGAATTTAAAGTATGTGCGTTGGAACTGTCGGATTTTTGTTCATAATGTTTTGCATATTGCGCCATGATGAATAGTGTAAAAATAAATAAAACAATAAGAGATATAATGCCCATAATCAAAAGTATTTGTTTAGAGCCTTTCATTATTTCACATCCTTTCTAAAATATATTTGTAACTAAATTTAAAATAGTTATTTTTGTAATTCTAAACCTTTTTCATCGCGAAAACAATTAAATAGGTCGCGGTATTAATTATTATATTATTACCGCTTAATATGAAAAATACATGAAAATTAATTTTCTAATATACTTTTGAAAAATTATTACAAATTAGCCCCTTCAAAACGCGAAAACATAAGGATTCTAGTTTCAAAAGGGCTGATAAGTATAAAATGAAATGTAATATTTCGATGTTTAAAATTTTTAATTAGCTAAAAATCATCGCATTAATTTTTTGAGCTACATCATCAAAATTCGGACATTTTAACGACACATATAATTTAATTTTAGGTTCAGTACCAGAAGGACGTAAAGCGATAAATCCTTCGTCAAATAAGACACGAATAACATTTGATTTAGGAGAATTAATCTGCGACGTTGTGTCTTTATCCAAATGATAAACCTCGCTAGTTAAATAATCTTCAATTGCTTTCACTTTCAGTCCCTGAATCTCTTGCGGTGGATTTGAACGGAAATGTGTCATAATTGATTCAATTTTTTTCTTACCTTCTAATCCTTCTAGCGTATGCGAGAATAATGTATCCTCATGTCTACCAACAGTTTGATAAATCTGTTCTAATTCATCTTTCAATGTTTTGCCATATAATTTTAACTCAGAAGCGTATTTTATAATGAGTGGCACAATTTGTACGGCATCTTTATCACGTACAAAAGGCTCTGATAGAAAACCGTAACTCTCTTCAAATGCGAAAATCATATTTTGATGATCATCCAGTTGTCTTATTTCCTGAGCAATAAATTTAAAGCCCGTCAGCACCTCTTTGTATTCAACATTATTATAGCGTGCTAATGACTTTGTTAACTCACTACTTACAATAGATTGAATCATTAAGCGGTGACGTAATTGAGACGTTTGTTGAATACGATAATTAAGTAACAGCGCACCAATTTGATTGCCATTAAAATACGTGATATGACCATGTGCATCACGTTCAGCAATGCCAAGACGATCCGCATCAGGGTCAGTTGATATTAATAAGTCTGCATGACTCTTATTTGCAAGTTCGACTGCTTGATCAAAAGCGCGATGATCTTCAGGATTAGCACTTTGAACTGAGCTAAAATTCGGATCAGGTTTACATTGTGCTTCTACAAGATTAAATTGATTGAAATTCAAAGATTTTAATAACTCAGGTACAATCGGAACACTTGTACCATGTAAACTAGTGAACACAACTTGTAAATCAGATTTAGGAATATAGCCAATCATATTTTGAATGTGTTTCATATAGTCATCAGTTACAGATTTCGGAAATGGCTTGATATAAGATGTATTTTGTTTTGAAGAAGGTATGTCAATCTGTAATGGATCGCCAACTTCTTCGATATAACGACTTGCAAGCTCAGATGCATCAGTTGATAGTTGCGCGCCATCAGAACCATATACTTTAATGCCGTTATAGTCTTTCGGATTATGACTTGCTGTAATCATAATGCCAGCAGTAGTATTAAGATTGCGCACCGCGAACGATAATTCCGGTGTCGTTTTATATGTATCAGGTAAATAAACTGTTATTTGATGGTTTGCTAATACATTAGCAATAATTTGGGCGAATTCAGTTGAAAGATGTCTAATATCATAATGAATGACTATTGTTGGATTGTTTGTTTGTGCATTTAAATAACGCGATAAACCTAATGCCAATTTTTCAATAGTAAACTTATTAAGTCGACCTTCACCAAGACCGAATTTTCCGCGTATACCCGCAGTACCAAATGTTAATTTACTTTCAAAACCTTCTCGCTGTTCAATGTCAGATTGCTGCTCATAAAAATGTTTAACTAAACTATCATTAGCTCTTTCTATCCATAATTCTTTATCCATTGTTGCTAAACATCCTTTCAAAATCTCAGTTAGACTTAATAAAACATGAAAACTAAAGCCCTTACATTTATGTAATGAATTATAAAGAAATACGTCCCAAAAGTAAAAAAACACAGCCCCAAGACAATACTTTTCACAAGTATTATATAATAGATGTGTATGAAAATGCATGGAGTAGATGTAAGAGTGATATATCATGCAGGAAATTGTAAAATATTAATTTTTAATATTGATTTATATATAGTTTTGTAATTTTTGATAGAATAACAATTAAGATGATTTTAAATTGAAGGGTGAGTCTTATGAAAAAAGTAATCAATGTAGTAGGAGCTATTATTTTTTCTGATAACAAAATTCTTTGTGCACAGAGAAGTGAAGAAATGAGTCTACCTTTAATGTGGGAATTTCCTGGCGGTAAGATTGAAAAGAATGAAACTGAAAAAGAAGCTTTGATCAGAGAAATTAGAGAAGAAATGAAATGTGATCTAATTGTTGGAGACAAAGTCATAACTACAGAACATGAATATGATTTTGGCATTGTTAAGTTAACAACATACAAATGTACTTTAAACAAAGAGTTACCAACTTTAACTGAACATAAGAGTATTGAATGGTTGTCAATAAACGAACTTGATAAATTAAATTGGGCCCCAGCGGATATACCAGCCGTTAATAAAATTATGACTGAGGGATAATATGAGTAGATTACTAAATGATTTCAATCAATCTTTAAAAAAAGGTTTTATAGACAAAGATATTTCTCATAAAGGGAATTATACACCGAAGCTTTTAGTAAATAATAAAAATGAAAAAGTCCTTTCAACAATTATAGATGAACTTCAAAAATGTGAAACGTTCTATTTTTCTGTAGCTTTTATAACAGAAAGCGGATTAGCCAGCTTAAAGGCTCAACTATTAGATTTAAGCAATAAGGGTGTTAAAGGGAAAATATTAACATCTAATTACTTAGGATTTAATAGTCCTAAAATGTATGGAGAATTACTTAAATTAAAAAATGTAGAGGTAAGATTAACTGATATTGCTGGATTCCATGCCAAAGGATATATTTTTGAACATAAGGATTATAGTTCTATGGTAATAGGAAGCTCTAATTTAACATCTAATGCGTTAAAGGTTAATTATGAGCATAATGTTTTACTGTCTACTATGAAAAATGGCGATTTAGTTGATAGTGTAAAAAATGAATTTGAATTGTTATGGCAAAAGAGTACCCCACTGACTCAGCAATGGATTAAATCATATAAAGAATCATTTGAGTACCGCTCCTTAGAAAAATTAGCGGAGGTTGAACAAACTCAAATGCTGCTAGCTGATAAGGTGAAAAAATCAGTGGAAATTGTACCCAATTTAATGCAAGCAGAAGCATTAAGGTCATTAAAAGCTATTAGGGATAAAGCCAAAGATAAGGCGTTAATAATATCTGCAACTGGTACAGGTAAAACGATTTTATGTGCATTAGATGTTAGAGAAGTAAACCCTAATAAATTTTTATTTATTGTTCATAATGAGGGGATTTTAAATAGAGCTAAGGAAGAATTTAAAAAAGTATTACCTATAAAAAATGATAGTGATTTTGGATTGTTGACAGGAAAACATAGAGATGTCGATGCCAAATATTTATTTGCAACCATTCAAACATTATCTAGAGATGATAATTTTAAGCAATTTGATGAAAATGAATTTGATTATATTGTTTTTGATGAAGCACATCGTTCTGCTGCATCTACTTATCAACGAGTATTTAACTACTTCAAACCTAAGTTCATGCTGGGAATGACTGCAACACCAGAAAGATCAGATGAATTAAGTATATTTGAACTGTTTGATTATAATATTGCGTATGAAATAAGGTTACAAGCAGCATTAGAAAGTGATATTTTATGTCCATTTCATTATTTTGGTGTGACTGATTATGTACATCAAGGTATTAAAGAAGATGATGTAACTAAACTGAGATATTTAACTTCTGATGAAAGAGTTAATTATATTATTCAAAAGACAGATTACTATGGATATTCAGGTGAAATTTTACAAGGATTAATTTTTGTGAGTAGCAAAAAAGAAGCTTATGATTTAGCGGATAAACTAAGTTCAAAAGGGATTAAAAGTGTTGCTTTAACAGGAGATGATAGTGTTAATTATCGCCAAATTGTAATAGAAAAATTAAAAGAAGGTAAGATTAACTATATTATAACTGTAGATCTTTTTAACGAAGGTATTGATATTCCAGAAGTCAATCAAGTTGTAATGTTGAGACCAACAGAGTCTAGTATTATATTCATTCAGCAACTTGGTAGAGGATTAAGAAAAAGTTCAAATAAAGAGTATGTTACAGTAATTGATTTTATTGGTAATTATAAGACAAATTATTTAATTCCGATTGCGCTTTCTGGGGATCAATCGCAAAATAAAGATAATTATAAGAAGTTTTTAACGAATAACGATTCGATTAATGGAGTATCTACAATTAATTTTGAAGAAGTTGCTAAAAAACAGATTTACAATTCATTGGATGCAGTATCATTAAATCAAAATAAATTAATATTAAAAGCTTATGAAGAAGTTGAAAATAGATTGGGACACATGCCGTTACTAATGGATTTCATACAACAACATTCTATAGATCCAAGCGTTATATTTTCTAAATTTAGTAATTATTACGAGTTCTTAGTGAGATATAAAAAAATAGATACATTATTGACGGAAAATGAATCTAAAAATCTGGTTTTCTTTTCAAGGCAAATAGCACCTGGATTGAAAAGAATCGATAGTTTAGTTTTAGAAGAACTTTTAAAAAATGAATTAACATATGATGAATTAAAAAATAAAATGTTGAACGAAGTTAAGGATATAACAGAAGAGGATATAGATACTTCATTAAGAATTTTAGATTTTTCATTTTACAACGCAGGAATTGAAAAAATCTATGGAAGTCCCATTATAGAACGTAATGAAAGAATGATAAGACTAAGCGATGCATTTACTAATGCTCTAAGTAATCAAACATTTAAAATATTTTTAGAAGATCTTATTGAATTATCAAAGTATAACAATGAAAAATACCAAAAAGGTAAAAATGGACTGATTTTATATAATAAATATTCAAGAGAAGATTTTAGCAAAATATTTAATTGGAATAAAAATGGTTCGTCTGTAATCATGGGATACATGATAAGAAGCCAAGAAATGCCAATATTTATCACTTATGATAAGCATGAGGATATAAGTGATAGCACAAAATATGAAGATGAATTTTTAAGTCAAGATGAATTAAAATGGTTTACTAAATCTAATAGAACGCTAAAATCAAAAGAAGTTCAGAAAATTTTGTCCCATAGAGCAAAAGGAATTAAAATGTATATTTTTGTACAGAAAAAAGATGATGATGGTATATATTTTTATTATTTAGGAACTGCTGGATATATAGAAGGTTCAGAAAAGCAAGATAAAATGCCGAATGGTTCAAACGTAGTAACGATGGATTTAGCACTGGATAAAGCTGTAAGAGATGATATATATCGTTATCTAACAAATTAATGTAAACCGAAAAATGAATGTTAGTAAAGTTGTATTTAAACATCAATTTTAATAAGTAAATACATTGAGTTTCAGTGTTATTATTTTAAATATAAGCGCAATTTATCTTAATTAATTAGTTGGTTAGGCCAATAAAAATTATAAAGATATTTGCGCTTTTTAAATAATTTGTGATGTTGATATGTGAAAAATACAACTAACAATTAAAATCCACGAGGATTTAATCATAAAATTTCCTCTAGTATTATTAAAATTGGAATTTGAACTTAACTTTGCATCAAAAATAAAAATGGGGATGTGAAATGATGATTCACTCAAAAAGGTTGAGGCTCTGGCTGTATTTAGTATTATTAGCTGTTTTTATAGGGGCTTGCGGAATGAAAAAGGAAGAAAGCAGTAAAGATAAACAAATTAAAGAAAACTTCAACAAAACGTTGAGCCTGTATCCAACTAAAAATCTTGAAGACTTTTATGATAAGGAAGGCTTTCGAGATCAAGAGTTTGAAAAGGGCGACAAAGGCACTTGGATAATTCACTCTAAAATGACAATAGAAACAAATGGAAAGAATATGGAATCCAGAGGCTTGGTCCTGTATGTAGACCGCAATACCAGAACGACAAAAGGTGAATTTATTGTGAGGGAATTATGGGAAGATAAAAAAGGATACTCACGTAGTAAAGAAAAAGAATATCCAGTAAAAATGGAACATAATAAAATTATCCCAACCAAACCGATAGCTGATGATAAATTAAGAAAAAAATCGAAAACTTTAAATTCTTTGTACAATACGGTGACTTTAAAGATATTAATGATTATAAAGATGGTGACATTTCATATAATCCGAATGTGCCAAGTTATTCAGCAAAGTATCAATTAAGTAATGATGACTACAATGTGAAGCAACTTAGAAAGAGGTATGATATACCAACTAAGAAAGCACCTAAATTATTAATAAAAGGCGATGGTGATTTAAAAGGATCATCTATAGGACACAAAAATTTAGAGTTTACATTTATAGAAAATAAAGAAGAAAACATCTATTTTACGGATAGTATTAATTTCAAACCTACTGAATAGGGTTAATAGAAGTTTGAAATGAAAATTTCATAAAGTGTTCAAAATAATTTTTCGCTTTAGTTGTGTAAATTAAAGATTGAGTCAGTATTAAAAATATAAGGTGGAGAAATGATGATGCATTCAAAGAAATTAACGCTCGGTATATGCTTGGTATTACTCATTATATTGATTGTAGGTTATGTCATTATGACAAAAACAAATGGTCGAAACGCCCAAATTAAAGACACATTTAATCAAACATTAAAATTATATCCAACCAAAAATCTTGAAGACTTTTATGATAAGGAAGGCTTTCGAGATCAAGAATTTGATAAAAGAGATAAAGGGACTTGGATTATTAATTCTGGAATGAACATCCAATTAAAAGGGGGAGCCTTAAAATCCAGAGAGATGATACTTTACATCAATCGTAACACTAGAACAACGAAAGGATATTTTATAGTAGGGGAGATAACTAAAGATAAAAAGGGATATACACATGATAAAGATAAAAAATATCCTGTCAAGATGGAACATAATCAAATTATCCCAACAAAACCTATAAAAGATGAGAAGTTAAAAAAAGAAATTGAAAACTTCAAGTTTTTTGTACAATATGGCAACTTTAAAGATTTCAAAGATTATAAAAATGGGGATATTTCATACAATCCAAACGTACCAAGTTATTCGGCAAAATATCAATTAAGTAATGATGATTATAATATCCAACAATTAAGAAAAAGATATGATATACCGACTAAAAAAGCACCAGAACTATTGTTGAAAGGTGATGGCGATTTAAAAGGTTCATCCATAGGCTCTAAAGACTTAGAATTTACCTTTGTACAAAATAAAAGAGAGAATATCTATTTTACAGATTCGGTTGAATTTACTCCAAGCGAGGATACAAGTTATGAGTCAAACTAAATAGGGTTAATAGAAGTTTGGATTGAAAATTTCATAAAGTGTTAAAAAATTTTTCGCTTTAAATGTATAAATTAAAGATTGAGTCAGTATTAAAAATATAAGGTGGAGAAATGATGATTCATTCAAAAAGGTTAAAATTGTGTCTATGCCTGATAATACTATCTGTTTTTATAGGCGCTTGCGGAATGAAAAAAGAAGAAAGTAGTAAAGATAAACAAATTAAAGAAAACTTCAACAAAACGTTGAGCCTGTATCCAACTAAAAATCTTGAAGACTTTTATGATAAGGAAGGCTTTCGAGATCAAGAGTTTGAAAAGGGCGACAAAGGCAATTGGATTGTTGATTCTGAGATGGTAATTGAGCTGAAGGATAAAAAAATGGAATCTAGAAGTATGGTGCTCTATATAAATCGTAATACTAGAACAACGAAAGGTAATTTTATTGTTAGAGAATTGTGGGAAGATAGTAAAGGGTATGCACAAAGTAAAGATACAAAATATCCAGTGAAAATGGAACATAATCGAATTATCCCAACGAAACCGATAGCTGATGATAAATTAAGAAAAGAAATAGAAAACTTTAAATTCTTTGTACAATACGGTGACTTTAAAGATATTAATGATTATAAAGATGGTGACATTTCATATAATCCTAATGTTCCAAGTTATTCCGCAAAATATCAATTGAAAAACGATGACTACAATGTGAAGCAACTTCGAAAAAGATATAATATTCCAACCAACAAAGCTCCGAAACTATTATTGAAAGGTGATGGTGATTTAAAAGGTTCATCAATAGGATCAAAAAATCTAGAATTTACCTTTGTAGAAAATAAAGAAGAGAACATTTATTTTTCTGATAGTATTAATTTCAAACCTACTGAATAGGGTTAATAGAAGTTTGGAATGAAAATTCCATAAAGCACTAGGTAAAAGATTATAACGATAACTCTTAAAATTAATAATAAATCACAGAAACTTTATCTTTTGATTTAATTGTTTTATAATTCTGATAAGAAGATTTAAAATACAAAATAATTACAATTAAATTCATTTGTTCAAAACAATTTTTCGTTTTAGTTGTAAATATTAAAAACTGAGTCAGAATTATAAATATAAGGTGGAGAAATGATGATTCATTCAAAAAAATTAACGCTCGGTATATGTTTGGTATTACTCATTATATTGATTGGAGGTTGTATCATTATGACAAAAATAAATAGTCGAAACGCCCAAATTAAAGACACATTTAATCAAACATTAAATGTGTATCCAACCAAGAATCTTGATGATTTTTACGATAAGGAAGGCTTTCGAGATCAAGAATTTGATAAAAGAGATAAAGGGACTTGGATTATTAATTCTGGAATGTACATCCAATTAAAAGGAGGAGCCTTAAAATCCAGAGCGATGGTACTTTACATCAATCGTAACACTAGAACAGCTAAGGGATATTTTTTAATAAGTGAGACAACAGAAGACAAAAAAGGATACGTTCATAATAAAGATAAAAAATACCCTGTCAAGATGGAACGTAATCGAATAATTCCAACGAAGCCCATAACGGACGAGAAGTTAAAAAAAGAGATTGAAAACTTTAAGTTCTTTGTACAATATGGGAATTTTAAAGATTTTAAAGATTATAAAGATGGGGATATTTCATACAATCCTAACGTACCAAGTTATTCCGCAAAGTATCAATTGAATAATGATGATTATAATGTCCAACAATTAAGAAAACGATATGATATATCAACCAAAAGGGCACCTGAATTAAAATTGAGAGGATCTGGCGATTTAAAAGGCTCATCCGTAGGTTCTAAAGAACTAGAATTTAACTTTGTAAGAAATAAAGAGGAAAATGTGTATTTTTCTGATGGTATTAATTTCAAACCTACTGAGGAAATGAATCATGAACAAAACTAAATATCAAATAAATTCTGACAATATAAAGAGTAACTCTGAAGAAACAAGCGCAATATCTAGTATAAGTTATGAAATAGAAAACGCAAATAATAACGATTTAAATAATGCAAGTATTCAAACGCAAATAGAAATATTAAAATCACAAAATAGTTTCCCTAAAAATCTTTCATATCTTAAAAGTTATACGGACCCCAAAACAGGTACGACTACAAGCGCCTTTTTAAATAAAGACACTGGCAAAGTTACTTTAGGTATGACAGGTACTAATGTACACAAAGACGCAATATTAAAACAAACATTTGGTGTTCCTTCTTATCAAGGATATATAGATGCGAGTGAAACGCTAAAGGATATTGGGGCCGATGTCAATATTGGCCTTCATTCCGTCACAGATAAAGATCCACATTATAAAAATACCCAAGACTTTATCAAAAATATCAAAAAAGACTATGATATTGATATTATTACCGGACATTCGCTGGGCGGTAGAGATGCGATGATTTTAGGTATGAGTAATGATATTAAACATATCGTTGTGTATAATCCAGCACCATTAGCGATCAAAGATGTGAGCGGCCTTTATGCCGATCAAGAAGAACTTAAAAAATTGATTGAAAAGTACGATGGTCACATTGTAAGATTTGTGTCTGATGAAGACGAATTAGATGCAGGTGTCCGCAATCATTTATATGAAACTGCTGGAGAAAAAATAGTACTTAAAAATGGAGAAGGCCATGCAATGAGTGGTATTTTAATGAGCAGAACACAGGCTATAATCTTAGCTGAATTAAACAAAGTTAAAGGCTACCAAGACGAAAATAATAAAGCATTAAAATCCGTTCGTAAACAAACGAGGCATAGATTACATAAAGTAGAGACGTTAAGAGCGAATTGGATTCAAACAACGGGTGGATCACTCTCTTCCTCCCAACAACAATTATTAGAAGCTTTAACAGCACTAACCATTGCCGAAGGCTTAAATCAATTAGTGAATGAAGAAAGCCAACATTTGAAAAAAATGTATCACGCGATGGCACATAAATTTGGAGACAACTGGAAAAAAGCGCAAGAAGTTGGAAATGAAATTGGTGAAAAATTAACCTCTGAAGAGGTTATAGATGAATTAAGAAAAGGTGGCGCGTATGAAAGTAAACTTGAAACAGATCCCAAAAGAAAAATTGATGATAAGATAAAGAAATTAAATGATGTTTATAAAAATTGTAATGGCTATATCGCAAAAATTAAACAGAGTATCGAAGCAATTGTTTCTAATGACCAAATGTTAGCGAGCCAGATTGATGGGATGATGTAATGTTTACTACGTATAAAAATATTAATGAACTTGAAAATGCCTATGATGAAGAAAGAAAACAATTGAATGATGCATTCAATCAAATTGATGAATTAAGACATCAAACACGCAAGAAATGTGAACAAATGTATGATCATTTCTTATATCTCAAACATAAAATGAATTATAGTGAAGACGCTATGATCAGGATGACACGTATTATAGAATCTTTCGATAGAGAAACGAATCAACGTATCCGACATCACGAAATGAAATTAGAAGATTATAAAGATGAGTTAAGAAGAGAATATCTAAAACAATCTGACAGAATTGAAGGAGATGAATAAGCGTGGGACTTGATTTTAGTGGTTTACCAGATTTAGCAGTATTGGAACAAATGAAGGAAAAAGAACAGATTAGTGAGGTTATTGCGCCTGAACATGTTCGTATGCATCATGATCATCAAAATAAGCTGAAAAGTGATGAGAAAATATTACTTGACCAAATGGTAAGTCATTTCAAAAACTTTGAAGATGATTTTAAAAATGCGGCACAAGGGGCTTGGGTGAAAAATGCCACAGACGAATTAAAAGATATTAGTAATGATTTAGAAAAAATTCAAGATATTAAAGTATAAAAAGGTATTAAGAAACACAATAACTATATAATCCATTTAATAATAAATAAATTATATAGTTCATAATTTCGACTATAAGTGGCTATTAGCCATTATTTTTCGGGATCTTTGTCAAATCGGACTAATGAATTCAATAATGGAAGTTAAGCAACCAATCTTTGTTTAACTTCTTTTTTATTTTTTGGAAAATAAAGTTTTGAACATAATAAAATTTGATTATGTTTTAACGAATTTTGATGTTTCTTGAACTATATATCATCTAGTCGTCATTTACAATTGGTAAATATGACTTCAAACTGTATGAAGGTGATGGCGATTAAAAGGCTCATCCGTAGGTTCTAAAGAACTAGAATTTAACTTTATAAGAAATAAAGAAGAAAATGTGTATTTTTCTGATAGTATTAATTTCAAACCTACTGAATAGGGTTAATAGAAGTTTGAAATAAAAATTTCATAAAGTGTTCAAAATAATTTTTCGCTTTAGTTGTAAATATTAAAAACTGAGTCAATATTAAAAATATAAGGTGGAGAAATGATGATTCATTCAAAGAAATTAACGCTCGGTATATGCTTGGTATTACTCATTATATTGATTGTAGGTTATGTCATTATGACAAAAACAAATGGTCGAAACGCCCAAATTAAAGACACATTTAATCAAACATTAAAATTATATCCAACCAAAAATCTCGATGATTTTTACGATAAAGAAGGCTTTCGAGATCAAGAATTTAAAAAGGGTGATAAAGGTACTTGGATAGTTAATTCTGAAATGGTAATCGAGCCAAAAGGTAAGGATATGGAAACGAGAGGAATGGTGCTCTATATCAATCGCAATACTAGAACCACAAAAGGGTATTATTTTATAAGTGAAATGACAGATGACAGTAACGGCAGACCAAAGGATGATGAAAAAAGGTATCCGGTAAAAATGGAACATAATAAAATCATACCAACGAAGCCACTACCGAATGACAAGTTAAAAAATGAAATTGAAGACTTTAAGTTTTTTGTACAATACGGTGACTTTAAAGATATTAATGATTATAAAGATGGTGACATTTCATATAATCCTAATGTTCCAAGTTATTCCGCAAAATATCAATTGAAAAACGATGACTACAATGTGAAGCAACTTCGAAAAAGATATAATATTCCAACCAACAAAGCTCCGAAATTATTAATAAAAGGTGATGGTGATTTAAAAGGCTCATCTGTAGGGTCAAAAAATCTAGAATTTACCTTTGTAGAAAATAAAGAAGAAAACATTTATTTTACAGATTCTGTACAATATACTCCAAGTGAGGATACAAGTTATGAGTCAAACTGAATATCAAATAAAACCTGGTAATATAACAAGTAACTCTGAAGAAACAAGTTCGATATCTAAAGTGAGCTGTGAAATATAGGTAGCCATTTCAAAAAATTTAAAGGTGAATTTGATAATGTAGCTCAAGGAGATTGGGTTAAAAAGGCGAAGAATGAACTGGATGATATTAGTAAGAAATTAAAAAATATTCAAAGAACGGAAGTTTAATATTCTAGCCGATTCCTGAAACTAAGACAGCTTGTGTTCATTCATGCCATTATCAATATAATCACTACAACAAAAAAGCTTCTAATGTGATACAGGAACCTCATATTCCGTATCATGTTAGAAGCTTTTAATGTCTAAAGAACATCTACATTTTATCATATTTTCTTACTTATTAAACTTTTATATAATTAAATATTTCTTAATTTTCCAAAATAGTGATAAATTTGTGAAATACATCACAAACCCCTTTATTTATTTGGAAATTCATGTAATATTAGACTTGTAAGAAGTTAATAAATAGAGAGAGACGAGAGAGTTTATATAAATAATATATAAACATTGGAGTGATGATTATGAGAAAAGAGATTGAAGCGCTTATTTTCTCAGACGTAAGTAGCTATGATATTTACGTGAACACTGGTGTAAATCAAGGATTAATTGGTGACATCAAAGATGGTTACCTAACTATTGATTCTATGCCTTACATTGATGCTGAGCGTTTGTATCACTTTGCTATGGAACGTAAATCGTTAGTCACTAACTAGTTCTTATTGCCAATGATTACTACCCCTAGTCGGCGGCAATTGAAGTGTGATTGATGTAACTTGCCCTCGTTGGTGAGCAATTGAGGGCAGACCCCTTTAATTAAGTAAACCCTAACTCCCCACAAATCTGGAACGATACTAAAAGCCACGTCCTATATTGGATGTGGCTTTAGTCATGCTTATATTATTTTTAAAACGATTACCTACAAGATTTACATATAAAATTCTATCATGTCTGCTATATATAAACGAAATGATATTAGAATCCTTCATTTTCAACTTGTTTAAAATTACGTTTGATGCCGTTATAAGAATATACAACATTATATAATTTTACTTGGGCGTCATGGACACTTGAGAAGGGCATTCTTACATCGTCCATATTTTTAACTTCGTGTCGAAATGCTTTTTCAGCTTTTTGTCTTTCTGCAAGAGACATACTTAGCCATTCTTCTTTGCTAAATAAATCTTCGAATCGAAAATCAAATGCGGTTCTTTTACTTTCTGCTCTTAATGCTAAAACACGCTCATGATATGTCATGTTTTATTCCTCCCTCTAATCATTCAATCGAATGATAAATCACAGTATTAACTTTAGTACTAATATAATGTTTTTACAATAAAGAAGTGACGATTTTTCAACATTTTTAAAAATAAAAAATATAAGCAACGATTAATTGTATATTTCGAATGGCTTGGAATATACTTTATTAACGAAAATGAAGCGAGTTATTATGACCGTTATATGAATTGTGATACGCTTTTTAAAAGTAATATGTATTTATGATTTACCCTGAAAAAATAAAAAGAATCAAAGGAGTCGATCATTATGACAGTATTAACAGATAAAATAGCAGTAGTTACAGGTGCAGGTAGTGGTATTGGAGAAGCAATTGCAACATTACTACATGAAGAGGGTGTGAAAGTCATCTTAGCCGGTAGAAATAAAGATAAACTACAAAATGTGGCGAATCAATTAGCTCAAGATAGTGTGAAGGTAGTGCCAACAGATGTAACGAAAAAAGAAGAAGTCGATGAATTGATAAAAATTGCACAACAAACATTCGGTGGTTTGGATATTGTTATCAATAGTGCGGGACAAATGTTATCGTCTAAGATTACTGATTATCAAGTAGATGAGTGGGATAGTATGATTGATGTGAATATCAAAGGCACTTTATATACGGCACAGGCTGCATTACCAACTATGTTAGAACAATCAAGTGGTCATCTTATTAACATTGCATCTATTTCTGGCTTTGAAGTAACGAAAAGCAGTACGATTTATAGTGCGACGAAAGCAGCAGTTCACACTATTACTCAAGGATTAGAAAAAGAGTTGGCAAAGACAGGCGTTAAAGTAACAAGCATTTCTCCAGGAATGGTAGATACAGCCATAACTGCCGCATACAATCCAACAGATCGTAAAAAACTTGAACCACAAGATATTGCAGAAGCAGTATTATATGCATTAACACAACCAAAGCACGTTAACGTGAATGAAATTACAGTGCGTCCTGTATAAAAATGTGTTTGAGGTATGGGATATAGGCATTTAATGTAATAAATATCGGTTTTGTTAATATTAGTAAGGCAATAATGATATAAAAGCATGATAGGCAATTATTCCTTGCACAATTTTCACTAACTGGTGATTTTAACAATCGAGTTAATGAATGGGGCGATGTTAGTGTTATGGTTTATAATCTGTAATGTTCATAATTATAGATTACAAAAATTTTTTCATTTTCCACCACATTTTAGGAGTTACTTTAATGAACAAAAAACATATTTTTATAATTATTGCTGTCATATTATGTATATGTATAGTTGCTACAGTCATTTATTTAAAAGTGAAATATGACGAAAAAGAAAAACAAAAAGCACTTTACTACAAAGAACAACAGGAGCGTATTACACTCTATCTCCAGCATAATACCAAAGAACCCAATACCATCAAATCTGTGCATTTTACAAGTTTAAAGACAGGACCTATGGGCGATGCCGTAATTGAAGGTTACATCAATGAAAATAAAGAAGATGATTTTGTTGCATATGGGTCTCCAGAACATAATTATCAATTTGGTGGAAGTTTAATCAAAAGTAAAAATTTAAGCACATTATTAAAACCAGTACATCAAACCAAATCACCTGATGAGATAAAAAAGGAATTAGAGTCTAAAAAGAACGACCGCTAAAACTATGCGGCCGTTTTAATTTTGTTTTCAAGTTAATCATACTTACATATAAAAATGAAAAGTTGAATTTTTAGTACAATTTCCACTGTATTTATCTGTTAACCACTTTATACCCGCAATATTTCGTTGATCTTATATAAACACTTTTGGCTGCTTTTCCTTGACCTAGATTAAAATTATAGATTTTCTTTGTAAGAGTGTGTTTTGTAGTATCATAAATATGTAAACTGTATAAAATTCCACCACATTTTAGGAGCTGGTGATAGATGTCGAAAAAGAAAATTTTAATATTAACTAGTATTATGTTAATCATATTAATTAGTGTTGCAGGTATCTATTTAAAAGTGAAATATGACGAAAAAGAAAAACAAAAAGCAATATACTATAAAGAACAACAAGCGCGCATTACACTTTATCTCAAGCATAACACTAAAGAACCGAATACAATCAAATCTGTACATTTCACAAACTCGGAAACAAGTCCTATGGGAAGTGCTGTGATTGAAGGTTACATAAATGAAAACAAAAAAGATAATTTTACTGCTTATGCTACACCAGAACATAATTATCAATTTGGTGGTGCTATGATAGAAAGTGAAAAATTAAGCGAGTTACTAAAGCCAGCCAATCAGTTAAAATCACCAGATGATATAAAAAAAGAACTAAATAAAAAGAAGAGTCACTAAAGTTAGGAGTTACTTTAATGTCCAAAAAACATGTTTTTATAATTATTGGTGTCATATTGTGTATATGTACAGTTTCTACGGTCATGCATTTTAAAATGAAATATGATGAAAAAGAAAAACAAAAAGCGATTTACTACAAAGAACAACAAGAACGTATTACACTCTATCTTAAGCATAATACTAAAGAAACGAACACGATTAAATCTGTACATTTCACAAACTTGGAAACAAGTCCTATGGGAAGTGCTGTGATTGAAGGATACATCAATGAAAATAAAGAAGATGATTTTACTGCTTATGCATCGCCTGAACATAATTATCAATTTGGTGGCGCTATGATAAAAAGTGAAGGAGTAGATAAATTATTAAAACCAGCACATGAAAGAAAATCACCAGAAAAAATCAAAGAAGAATTAGATAAAAAAGAAGGCCACTAGGGTCTTCTTTATTTTTGATTTAATCTTCCAATAATCTATGTCATTGCTATCGAAGGTGTTTCGCAATTAATATAAATCACTTTATCATCACCAATACTTCCCCAGTTTTTTACAGTACATTAACACAAGTGAACCCCATTAATGTAAATGAAATAATAGTTTGGCCATTATAAGAACAATATATACCAAATAACAATGTCGATGACGTGATTTATTGACATTATCAAATTTTCTCAAATGTGTGTGATTTTTTATAAAAAAGGGTAGAGCAAGGTATAATATCCTTTCAATCTGTTTTCATATTTTATATATTTTTTAAATATAAGCGCTAAATGTTTTAACTAAAGCACAGATTGACAAGATGTTATACAGAATTTTAAATTCTATCCAATATTGTTCGAAGTGTAGTATCACTGGATTGGTATTAAACAATGTAAAGGAGAGATTGCAAATGCCGTATAATTACAAGAAACAAAATGGAGAGTTAATGTCTGTAATGAGCCAAGGTGAAAAGTTTATTCATCAATCACCCGTTAATGATGAACTTAGTGCATTGATTAAGTTATTAATTTCAAAAATTAACGGTTGTCATTATTGTGTTGATATCCATAAAAAAGAATTAAAGGAATTGGGTGTAACACAAATGAAAATTGATGAAGTCTTGAGTTTTAGACATTTAGATTTATTTACTGATCAAGAAAAAGTGACGCTTGAATTTGCAGAAATGTTAAATTCAATCAAAGACTTTAAGAAGTTTGAAATTATTGACCGGCTAAAATCATTTTATGATGAAGAACAAATTATTGATCTTGTCTTTGTTGTAAACCAAATTAACGGTTGGAACAGGCTAAATATTATTAGTGATAAACTATAATTCTTCATATAAATACAGAGTTTCATCTCGAACGCTATATCATAACAAATCATGCCACTATACAGGTCAAATCTTGTATAGTGGCATTTTAATTTATCCCTTTGAATACTGTTATTTAACGAATATCGGTCCACCTGGTCCAACAGGGATACCTAATAGGAACCAAATAATGACAAATACTGTCCACACAATACTTAGCGCGATTGAATACGGCATTAAACTAGAAAGTAAGGCTCCGAGTTTCATGCGTTTATCGTATTTTTGTGCATAAGTTAATAATAAAGGTAAGTACGGCATCATCGGTGTAATTGGATTGGTAATTGAATCGCCTACACGGTAAATGACTTGTGTGAATGCGGGATGAAAGCCGATAAGGATTAACATTGGTACGAATATCGGTCCTAAAATACCCCATTTAGCCGATGCGCTTCCGATTAACATGTTGACCATTGCACTCAGTACAATAATACCTAGTATCAATACAATACCGTTTTGATGTTCTAATAATTTGGCACCTTTAACAGCAGCGATAATTCCTAAATTACTCCACTTTAAATACGCAAGTAGCTGTGCTGCAAAAAACACAATAACGATAAATGTTCCCATTGATCCTACAGCATCGCCGAACATTTTACCTAAGTCTTTTGTATTTTTAATTTCTTTGCTTAAAATCCCATAAACTAATCCAGGTACTAAAAATACGACAAGAATAATTAATCCGACGCCGTTAATTAATGGCGCATCGTCTAGTAAGCTGCCTGTTTTAGCATTTCTTAAAAAACTATGTTCAGGAATAGCTGTAATAATTAATAAAATAATTGTGACTATGAAACTGATATTTGCCCATTTTAAAGCATGTGCTTCTTTGTCAGTAATATGTGAAGACGTTTCTTCATGATCATCATGCATTAAACTGTCATCATATTTTCCTAATCTAGGAATAATGAGCTTAGTTGTAACTAGCAATATCGTAGGAAGTAATACAACGACACTCGCTGCGATAAAGTACCAGTTCATAGCAACGTTTGTTTTAATAGAATCTGAAACGATACGTGTTGCCGGTTCTGTAAATGAATAGACCAAAGCATCTTGCATACCAACAACTATATTTGCTGCAAAGCCACCTACAGCGGAAGCATATGCCATCGTTAGTCCAGCGATAGGGTGATAGCCAATTTTAATAAAAAGCATCGCTGCGAGCGGCGGCAAGATAATTGTAGCAGCATCGCCCGCTGTACTACCTAAAATACCAATTAATATAATAGTCGGTAAAATTAAGAAACGTGGTGCGCGATTCACAACAGAAATCATTAACTTGTCGAAGTATCCTGTTTTCTCTGCAACACCAATACCAATCATCACTGCTAGTACTAAGCCTAATGCTGGGAACTCTGAGAAATTTTTAATCGTATCATTCATTATCATCGTAAATCCATCATGGCTAATTATATTTTTAATATAAATGGTTTGATGCGTACCTGGATGCTTAACAGATACTTTAAATAATGAGATAACCCACGTCATAATGGCTAAGCCCACACACATTAAAAAGAATAAGACGCTAGGATCTGGCAATTTATTTCCAATTCTTTCAACACTATTCAAGAAACGATTGACGATAGACCCCTTTTGTTGATGTTTTGATGTCATCAATGATTCCCCCTTTTGTTAAATATTTAAAGTGTAACAAAAAATACTCTCAAAAGTAACAATTTTCAGAAAATGAAAAATCTAATATTGTTAAATATTTTGAGTTATTCAATAGAAATTGTATAGCATAGAGTAGTTAAGACTGCCTGGAGACTTATCTATTAGGTTTATGAAGCATTGAACAGTGGAAAATAAGGACTGTAAGTTTAAGATATGTTGTATAGGAGTGACTGAATGAAACGTTTGGAAAATAAAGTTGCAGTCGTAACAGGAGCAAGTACAGGTATCGGACAAGCTTCTGCAATCGCTTTAGCTCAAGAAGGTGCGTATGTATTGGCGGTAGACATAGCTGAAGCGGTATCGGAGACTGTCGATAAAATTAAAAGTAATGGTGACAAAGCAAAGGCTTATATTGTGGATATTGCAAGCGAACAACAAGTGGTAGACTTTGTATCTGACATAAAGGAACAGATTGGGCATGTTGATGTGTTATTTAATAATGCCGGTGTGGATAATGCGGCTGGTAGAATTCATGAGTATCCAACAGATGTATATGACAAGATTATGAATGTAGATATGCGTGGGACATTTTTAATGACGAAAATGATGTTACCTTTAATGATGACTAAAGGTGGCTCTATTGTTAACACATCTTCATTTTCAGGACAGGCAGCAGATTTGTATCGCTCAGGATATAATGCTGCGAAAGGGGCAGTGATTAATTTTACGAAATCCATTGCAATCGAATATGGTAGAGATGGCATTCGAGCTAATGCGATTGCACCAGGTACGATTGAAACCCCGTTAGTAGATAAACTGACAGGTACTAGCGAAGATATGGAAGGCAAAGCATTTAGAGAAAATCAGAAATGGATGACACCGCTGGGACGTTTAGGTAAACCAGAAGAAGTAGGCAAGCTCGTTGTCTTTTTAGCATCTGATGAGAGTTCATTTATTACTGGTGAAACAATTCGCATTGACGGTGGTGTTATGGCTTACACATGGCCTGGCGAGATGTTGAGTGATGATTCGTGGAAGCGGACATTGGAATAATTATTTAAAATCGATATCCAGTGGAAAAGAATTTGGCATGAAGTAGGCAATGTATGCATATTGTCGCAATGAAAGACATTTAAAGCGGAGATTAATTAATCTTTGAAAATCACATATTGTTCATTTGAAGTGTATTGCTTAAAGCTTGTTTTAACGTATTGTAGGTCGTGCATCTAATTTATCAGAATCTCGAGTTCAAACTTTTGGAGTATCTTTAAAATAAGCTGTATTTTGTCTATTCTAATAAATTAAGGAGAATTTTATGTTAAAAGAAAAAGAAAGTTTTAGATTGCTATATCAAGCTATAAGAGAGATTGCAGATAAAATTGGAGATAATCAGTTAGAAACTAATTCCGTTAGTTTATTATTATTGGACTTTGATTTTGAACATGAAGTATTTGATGAATTGTATCTTGTGATTTTAAAATATTTAAATACAGTAAGTATAGAGAACATAAGTCATAGTGAGCTTTTGAATTTAATAGAAAATACGATTCCAGAAGATCGAGAGATTAACACGTTTGTAAAAAATAAAATAATAATTGGCTTTGCTAATAATTACTTCCCTGAATTACAAGTATTAGCAAACGAAATAAAATCTGATATGGCTAGTTCATTAAAACAATGATATTTTTATTTAAATTTTTAAAGCTTTGTACGAAATTGTACAAAGCTTTTTTGGTGCGTATTGTATGGGCAACAACTTGACGATGAAAATCCGTTACAGGATTGGTAATAGGAAATGTTAGCGAAAGACAAGGGTATCCATTGTAGATTAACAAAAGGACGTTTCCACAAGTGTGGGTTATTCTCACTAAAGCAATACGCAGAGACAACTTACGTAAAATTTTGAACTGACTAGAACGGAACTTCTACTCAATTATTGATAAAAATTTTCAAAAAGACTTGAATGTGCTGAGAATACGATGTTTATGGAAGGATTATCAAAATATAAATGTGCATTCATTTACAACCTTTATTGACAATGATTCTCAACTAATATAGTATATAATCAAATCGTAATAGTTACGATTTGTTTTCTGCAACTTTTTTGAAGTTTTAGTTGAGGTGAAAACAGTAAAAGCATCTAAGTGAATGTAGTTAACGGACAACTGCATTCGCTTGTAGAGCCACAAGAAGCAACTTTAAATAAGGTTTACGGTTGCATGTTGATACAACAACCGATTACTAAGTCATGCTTTCCACTTTGCGGGTTAGCATGACTTACCTAATAGATGGGAAACTATTAGGTTCATCTTCTATTAAAAATTACAGGTTAAGAGGAATACAGTTGCTTGCTTCGCACCAACTGCATAAGAGCCATGGTTTTCGCTTTTGCGAATTAGCATGACTTACCTACTAGATAGAGCTATTAGGTTCATCTTCTAAAAAATTACAGGTTTAGAGGAATACAGTTGTTTGCTTCGCAACAACTGCATAAGAGCCTCTAGTAATTAAAATTACAAAGGCTCTAAAAATACATCTAAAGGAGTGTCGTATGAATCGGCAGGTTATAGAATTTTCTAAGTATAATCCTTCGGGGAATATGACGATACTTGTTCATTCAAAACATGATGCTAGTGAATATGCATCTATCGCCAATCAGTTGATGGCCGCAACACATGTATGTTGTGAACAGGTAGGCTTTATAGAATCAACACAAAATGATGATGGCAATGATTTTCACTTAGTTATGAGCGGTAATGAATTTTGCGGTAATGCGACGATGTCATATATACATCATTTGCAAGAAAGTCATTTGCTTAAAGACCAACAGTTTAAGGTGAAGGTGTCTGGCTGTTCGGATTTAGTGCAATGCGCAATTCATGATTGCCAATACTATGAAGTTCAAATGCCACAAGCCCATCGTGTTGTGCCAACAACAATTAATATGGGTAATCATTCATGGAAAGCAATAGAAATTATTTATGAAACATATGTACATTATGTGATTCCAGTTAAACAAGTAACAACAGAAATTCAACATTTGGTTGAAGCGTTTGTGCGTGAGCAACAATGGAGTCACAAATATAAAACAGTAGGTATGATGCTTTTTGATGAACAACGTCAATTTTTACAGCCATTAATCTATATACCAGAAATTCAAAGTTTAATTTGGGAAAATAGCTGTGGTTCTGGTACAGCATCAATTGGGGTTTTTAATAATTATCAACGTAATGACGCATGCAAAGATTTTACAGTACATCAGCCAGGGGGCAGTATTTTAGTGACATCAAAGCGATGTCATCAATTGGGATATCAAACTTCAATTAAAGGACAGGTTACAACTGTAGCTACAGGAAAAGCATATATAGAATAAGGAGCCTACAATGAATAACTTTAATAATGAAATCAAATTGATATTACAACAATATTTAGAAAAGTTTGAAGCGCATTACGAGCGTGTATTACAAGACGATCAATATATCGAAGCATTAGAAACATTGATGGATGACTATAGTGAATTTATTTTAAATCCTATTTATGAACAACAATTTAATGCTTGGCGTGACGTTGAAGAAAAAGCACAATTAATAAAATCACTGCAATATATTACAGCGCAGTGTGTTAAACAAGTGGAAGTCATTAGAGCTAGACGTCTATTAGACGGACAGGCGTCTACCACAGGTTACTTTGACAATATAGAACATTGTATTGATGAAGAGTTTGGACAATGTAGTATAGCTAGCAATGACAAATTATTGTTAGTTGGTTCAGGTGCATATCCAATGACGTTAATTCAAGTAGCAAAAGAAACAGGTGCTTCAGTTATCGGTATTGATATTGATCCACAAGCCGTTGACCTAGGGCGCAGAATCGTTAACGTCTTAGCACCAAATGAAGATATAACAATTACGGATCAAAAGGTATCTGAACTTAAAGATATCAAAGATGTGACGCATATCATATTCAGCTCGACAATTCCTTTAAAGTACAGCATTTTAGAAGAATTATATGATTTAACAAATGAAAATGTCGTAGTTGCAATGCGCTTTGGTGATGGCATCAAAGCAATATTTAATTATCCGTCACAAGAAACAGCGGAAGATAAGTGGCAATGTGTGAATAAACATATGAGACCACAGCAAATTTTTGATATAGCACTTTATAAAAAAGCAGCTATAAAGGTAGGTATTACGGATGTCTAAATTATTAATGATAGGCACTGGTCCGGTCGCAATCCAATTAGCGAATATTTGCTATTTAAAATCAGATTATGAGATTGATATGGTTGGACGTGCCTCAACATCAGAAAAATCAAAACGCTTATATCAAGCGTATAAAAAAGAGAAACAATTTGAAGTCAAAATACAAAACGAGGCGCATCAACATCTGGAAGGTAAGTTTGAAATTAATCGTTTGTATAAAGATGTTAAAAACGTTAAGGGTGAATACGAAACGGTTGTCATGGCATGCACAGCAGATGCTTATTATGACACACTACAGCAATTGTCGTTAGAAACTTTGCAAAGTGTCAAACATGTCATTTTAATTTCACCGACATTTGGATCGCAAATGATTGTGGAACAATTTATGTCTAAGTTCAGTCAGGATATCGAAGTGATTTCATTTTCAACTTATCTTGGCGATACACGTATTGTTGATAAAGAAGCGCCTAATCATGTGTTGACAACAGGTGTAAAAAAGAAATTGTACATGGGATCGACACATTCAAACTCAACAATGTGTCAACGAATCTCTGCTTTAGCTGAGCAATTGAAGATTCAATTAGAAGTCGTTGAATCGCCACTGCACGCTGAAACGCGAAACAGTTCGCTTTATGTGCACCCACCACTATTTATGAATGACTTTTCATTGAAAGCCATTTTCGAAGGGACGGATGTACCGGTTTATGTGTATAAGTTATTTCCTGAAGGACCGATAACGATGACACTAATCCGTGAAATGCGTTTAATGTGGAAGGAAATGATGGCTATTTTACAAGCATTTAGAGTGCCGTCAGTCAACCTGCTTCAATTTATGGTGAAGGAAAATTATCCAGTACGTCCTGAAACTTTGGATGAAGGTGATATTGAGCATTTCGAAATCTTGCCAGATATCTTACAAGAATATCTGCTTTATGTAAGATATACCGCAATCCTCATTGATCCATTTTCACAGCCAGACGAAAACGGACATTACTTTGATTTTTCAGCTGTACCATTTAAGCAAGTCTATAAAAATGAACAGGATGTTGTTCAAATTCCAAGAATGCCAAGTGAAGATTATTACAGAACGGCGATGATTCAGCATATTGGGAAAATGCTAGGTATCAAAACGCCAATGATTGATCAGTTCCTAACTCGCTATGAAGCAAGTTGCCAGGCGTACAAGGATATGCATCAAGATCAACACTTATCTTCTCAATTTAATACAAATCTATTTGAAGGAGATAAAGCACTCGTCACAAAATTTTTGGAAATCAATAGAACGCTTTCACAATAAGGGTTTGAAGTTTTATAATAGAAAAAAATTATTGAATTATGTTTGACATTTACATAAAAATAAGCAAATAATTGAGAAAAATAATCATTACGATTTGATTAAGTAATGCAACTTATCAATTTAGAAAGAGGAAAAGCAAATGAGAAAACTAACTAAAATGAGTGCAATGTTACTTGCATCAGGGCTAATTTTAACTGGTTGTGGCGGTAATAAAGGTTTAGAGGAGAAAAAAGAAAACAAGCAATTAACGTATACGACGGTTAAAGATATCGGTGATATGAATCCGCATGTTTACGGTGGATCGATGTCTGCTGAAAGTATGATATACGAGCCGCTTGTACGTAACACGAAAGATGGAATTAAGCCTTTACTAGCTAAAAAATGGGATGTGTCTGAAGATGGGAAGACATATACATTCCATTTGAGAGATGACGTTAAATTCCATGATGGTACACCATTTGATGCTGACGCAGTTAAGAAAAATATTGATGCGGTTCAACAAAATAAAAAATTGCATTCTTGGTTAAAGATTTCAACATTAATTGACAATGTTAAAGTTAAAGATAAGTACACGGTTGAATTGAATTTGAAAGAAGCATATCAACCTGCATTGGCTGAATTAGCGATGCCTCGTCCATATGTATTTGTGTCTCCAAAAGACTTTAAAAACGGTACAACAAAAGATGGCGTTAAAAAGTTCGATGGTACTGGTCCATTTAAATTAGGTGAACACAAAAAAGATGAGTCTGCAGACTTTAACAAAAATGATCAATACTGGGGCGAAAAGTCTAAACTTAACAAAGTACAAGCAAAAGTAATGCCTGCTGGTGAAACAGCATTCCTATCAATGAAAAAAGGTGAAACGAACTTTGCCTTCACAGATGATAGAGGTACAGATAGCTTAGACAAAGACTCTTTAAAACAATTGAAAGATACAGGTGACTATCAAGTTAAGCGTAGTCAACCTATGAATACGAAAATGTTAGTTGTCAATTCTGGTAAAAAAGATAACGCTGTGAGTGACAAAACAGTCAGACAAGCGATTGGTCATATGGTAAACAGAGATAAAATTGCCAAAGAAATTTTAGATGGTCAAGAAAAACCAGCAACTCAATTATTTGCGAAAAATGTAACAGATATTAATTTCGATATGCCAACACGTAAGTATGACCTTAAAAAAGCAGAATCATTATTAGATGAAGCTGGTTGGAAGAAAGGTAAAGACAGCGATGTTCGTCAAAAAGATGGTAAAAACCTTGAAATGGCAATGTACTATGACAAAGGTTCTTCAAGTCAAAAAGAACAAGCAGAATACTTACAAGCAGAATTTAAGAAAATGGGTATTAAGTTAAACATCAATGGCGAAACATCAGATAAAATTGCTGAACGTCGTACTTCTGGTGATTATGACTTAATGTTCAACCAAACTTGGGGATTATTGTACGATCCACAAAGTACTATTGCAGCATTTAAAGCGAAAAATGGTTATGAAAGTGCAACATCAGGCATTGAGAACAAAGATAAAATATACAACAGCATTGATGACGCATTTAAAATCCAAAACGGTAAAGAGCGTTCAGACGCTTATAAAAACATTTTGAAACAAATTGATGATGAAGGTATCTTTATCCCTATTTCACACGGTAGTATGACAGTTGTTGCGCCGAAAGATTTAGAAAAAGTATCATTCACACAATCACAGTATGAATTACCATTCAATGAAATGCAGTATAAATAAAGGAGCAATTAGATGTTCAAATTTATCTTAAAACGTATTGCGCTCATGTTTCCATTAGTGATTGTAGTAAGTTTTATGACATTTCTATTGACGTATATTACAAATGAAAATCCAGCTGTGACAATTTTACATGCACAAGGGACACCAAATGTAACACCAGAGTTGATTGCAGAAACGAATGAAAAGTACGGTTTCAATGATCCATTATTAATTCAATATAAAAACTGGTTACTTGAAGCGATGCAATTTAATTTTGGTACAAGTTACATTACAGGGGATCCTGTTGCTGAACGCATTGGCCCAGCATTTATGAACACATTGAAATTAACAATAATTTCAAGTGTTATGGTGATGATTACATCAATTATTTTAGGTGTAGTTAGTGCATTAAAAAGAGGAAAGTTCACTGATCGTGCGATACGTTCAGTGGCTTTCTTTCTAACTGCATTACCATCATATTGGATAGCTTCAATACTTATTATTTACGTTTCAGTGAAGTTAAACATATTGCCGACTTCTGGATTAACAGGTCCAGAAAGTTACATATTGCCAGTGATCGTTATTACGATTGCCTATGCTGGTATTTACTTTAGAAATGTTAGACGCTCGATGGTGGAACAATTAAATGAAGATTATGTACTTTATTTAAGAGCAAGCGGTGTGAAATCTATCACATTAATGTTGCATGTGTTGCGTAATGCTTTACAAGTTGCGGTATCAATCTTTTGTATGTCTATACCAATGATAATGGGTGGACTAGTTGTTATCGAGTATATCTTTGCATGGCCTGGACTAGGTCAATTAAGTTTAAAAGCAATACTTGAACACGATTTTCCAGTCATTCAAGCATATGTATTAATTGTAGCGGTATTATTTATTGTATTTAATACATTAGCAGATATCATTAATGCGCTATTAAATCCAAGATTAAGGGAGGGCGCACGATGATAATTTTAAAACGATTATTACAAGATAAAGGTGCAGTAATTGCTTTAGGCATTATTGTATTATATGTCTTTTTAGGATTAGCAGCACCACTTGTGACATTTTATGATCCTAACCATATCGATACAGCAAACAAATTTGCTGGCATCAGTTTTCAACATCTACTAGGTACTGACCATTTAGGTAGAGATATTTTAACTAGGTTAATTTATGCGATTAGACCAAGTTTGTTATATGTCTTTGTTGCGCTATTTGTTTCTGTACTTATTGGATCTATTTTAGGATTCTTATCAGGATATTTCCAAGGGTTTGTTGACGCCTTAATCATGCGTGCGTGTGATGTTATGTTGGCATTCCCAAGTTATGTTGTAACGTTAGCATTAATTGCATTGTTTGGAATGGGTGCCGAAAATATTATCATGGCATTTATTTTGACGCGTTGGGCATGGTTCTGTCGTGTTATACGTACAAGTGTTATGCAGTACACTGCTTCTGACCATGTAAGATTTGCTAAAACAATCGGTATGAATGATATGAAAATTATTCACAAACATATTATGCCGTTAACATTAGCAGATATTGCTATCATCTCTAGTAGTTCGATGTGTTCAATGATCTTGCAAATATCTGGCTTTTCATTTTTAGGATTAGGTGTCAAAGCGCCTACTGCAGAATGGGGCATGATGCTTAACGAAGCTAGAAAAGTGATGTTTACACATCCTGAAATGATGTTTGCGCCAGGTATTGCCATAGTGATTATAGTGATGGCATTTAACTTCTTATCCGATGCTTTACAAATTGCTATTGATCCCCGCATCTCTTCTAAAGATAAACTTCGTTCTGTGAAAAAAGGAGTGGTGCAATCATGACATTGTTAACAGTTAAACATTTGACGATTACAGATACCTGGACAGATCAACCACTCGTGAGTGATGTGAATTTTACATTAACTAAGGGTGAAACTTTAGGCGTTATTGGAGAAAGTGGTAGCGGTAAATCAATCACTTGTAAGTCGATTATTGGTTTGAATCCCGAACGACTCGGGGTGACAGGTGAAATTATCTTTGATGGTACATCAATGTTGTCGTTATCGGAAGCACAATTGAAAAAATACCGTGGTAAAGATATTGCGATGGTCATGCAACAAGGTAGTCGTGCCTTTGACCCATCAACTACTGTCGGTAAACAAATGTTTGAGACTATGAAAGTACATACGTCAATGTCTACACAAGAAATTGAAAAGACATTGATTGAATATATGGATTATTTAAGTTTGAAAGATCCTAAACGTATATTAAAATCATACCCTTACATGTTATCAGGAGGAATGTTACAGCGATTGATGATTGCTTTAGCGTTAGCTTTGAAACCAAAGTTAATCATTGCTGATGAGCCGACAACGGCTTTAGATACAATTACACAATATGATGTACTGGAAGCATTTATAGATATAAAGAAACACTTTGACTGTGCAATGATTTTCATTTCGCATGATTTAACGGTCATTAACAAGATTGCAGACCGTGTTGTTGTGATGAAAAATGGTCAACTGATTGAGCATGGTACGCGTGAATCAGTCTTGCATCATCCAGAACATGTTTATACGAAGTATTTATTATCAACCAAGAAGAAGATTAATGATCATTTTAAACATGTGATGAGGGGTGATGTACATGATTAAAATTAAAGATGTTGAAAAGTCATATCAAAGCGCACATGTTTTTAAGCGTCGTCGAACACCTATCGTGAAAGGTGTGTCATTTGAGTGTCCAATCGGTGCGACGATTGCGATTATCGGAGAAAGTGGTAGCGGTAAATCGACGTTGAGTCGTATGATATTAGGTATTGAGAAACCGGATAAAGGCTGTGTAACCTTAAATGATCTACCGATGCATAAGAAGAAAGTGAGACGTCATCAAATTGGTGCTGTATTTCAAGATTATACGTCATCATTACACCCATTTCAGACTGTTAGAGAAATCTTATTTGAAGTGATGTGTCAATGTGATGGACAACCTAAAGAAGTTATGGAAGTCCAAGCAATTACATTGTTGGAAGAAGTCGGTCTATCTAAGGCATACATGGATAAATATCCTAATATGTTATCAGGTGGAGAGGCGCAACGTGTTGCGATTGCGCGTGCAATATGTATTAACCCTAAATATATTTTGTTTGATGAAGCCATTAGTTCACTCGACATGTCAATTCAAACACAAATATTAGATTTATTGATTCATTTACGTGAAACGCGTCAGTTGAGTTATATTTTTATCACACATGATATTCAAGCTGCCACGTATTTATGTGATCAATTAATTATTTTTAAAAACGGAAAAATAGAAGAACAAATTCCAACAAGCGCATTGCATAAAAGTGACAATGCTTATACAAGAGAATTAATAGAAAAACAACTATCATTCTAAGGAGTGAGATAATGAAAGGTGCAATGGCTTGGCCCTTTTTGAGATTATATATATTAACATTGATGTTCTTTAGTGCCAATGCAATCTTAAACGTGTTTATACCTTTACGAGGGCATGATTTAGGCGCAACGAATACGGTTATCGGTATCGTTATGGGGGCATACATGTTAACAGCAATGGTATTTCGACCATGGGCAGGACAAATTATTGCTCGTGTCGGTCCCATTAAAGTATTAAGAATTATTTTGATTATCAATGCCATAGCTTTAATTATTTATGGTTTTACTGGCTTAGAAGGTTATTTCGTAGCACGTGTTATGCAAGGTGTGTGTACGGCATTCTTTTCTATGTCTTTACAGCTAGGTATTATTGATGCATTACCAGAGGAACATCGTTCTGAAGGTGTATCATTGTACTCGCTATTTTCAACGATTCCAAACTTAATCGGACCATTAGTTGCCGTAGGTATTTGGAATGCAAATAATATTTCACTATTTGCAATTGTCATTATCTTTATCGCATTAACAACAACATTCTTTGGCTATCGCGTGACCTTTGCTGAACAGGAACCCGATACGTCAGATAAGATTGAAAAAATGCCGTTTAACGCTGTAACTGTTTTTGCGCAATTTTTCAAAAATAAAGAGTTGTTGAACAGTGGTATTATCATGATTGTTGCATCGATTGTATTTGGTGCAGTTAGTACATTTGTACCGTTATACACAGTGAGTTTAGGATTCGCGAATGCGGGAATCTTTTTGACAATACAGGCCATCGCAGTTGTTGTGGCAAGATTTTACTTAAGGAAATACATTCCGTCAGATGGTATGTGGCATCCTAAATATATGGTATCTGTACTATCATTATTAGTGATCGCGTCATTTGTAGTGGCATTTGGTCCGCAAGTAGGTGCAATTATTTTCTATGGTAGTGCAATATTAATAGGAATGACACAAGCAATGGTGTACCCAACATTAACATCATACTTAAGCTTCGTCTTACCAAAAGTAGGTCGTAATATGTTGTTAGGTTTGTTTATTGCCTGTGCAGACTTAGGTATATCGTTAGGTGGCGCATTGATGGGACCTATTTCCGATTTAGTAGGATTTAAATGGATGTATCTAATTTGTGGTATGTTAGTCATTGTAATAATGATTATGAGTTTATTGAAAAAACCAACACCACGCCCAGCAAATAGTCTTTAATGAAGTGAATTAAAGCATATTAAGTTAATAAATATTTAAATTTTAAAAGGTATATTGAGCATGGCGATTCATGGGAGTGGGACAGAAATGATATTTTCGAAAAATTTATTTCGTCGTCCCACCCCAACTTGCATTGTCTGTAGAAATTGGGAATCCAATTTCTCTTTGTTGGGGCCCCGCCGGCAAGGTTGACTAGAATTGAAAAAAGCTTGTTACAAGCGCATTTTCGTTCAGTCAACTACTGCCAATATAACTTTGTAGAGCATTGAACATTGATTTATGTCTCAGGCTCTCTATATGGCTCGTTTTTAGAACGACAGTATATCTAAATAAAGCACGCTTAAAAGTGAGTTGCGATACTGACTTTTAAGTGTGCTTTTTGATGTGTATGGATAATACTCTGAAATATTTTACATGAAAATATGCAAAACGAGTATAACTGCTAATTGATAAAAATAGCTCACCATAAAATTACGGTTTGATTTTAAATATAAGTAAGTCGCACTACTAGCTAGTATCAATGCTGGAATGAATTCCCACCATGTATTAATGTATGGATAGTAGAACAGAGTTTCAAGGATAATGGACAATACTATTGTAATCTTTAAAGGCATGATTCTGCTTAATTCTTGAATTAAAATATGACGGAAAATAAGTTGACAAATTAAAGTATTTAATATAATGGTTAACCACAACATTACTATTAAACTGATGGAACCATAATCTCTAATGAGCGGGTAAATGTCAAAGACAGTAAAGGCATCTACATTTAGTGCGAAAATATCGAAATAATTTAAAAGTAAAAAGAGTACGACACTTAGTGTAAATGATATAAGAATATGCCATTTATATTTGGTGCTGGCAATGATTTGCGTACGTATCATCGGAACAAATGCATCTTCATGCATCCGACGAAAAATAGCTAGTGAAATAATAACTGCGAGTATATAGCTAATGTTCATTGAAATAGGAAAAGAGAAACCCCATGGGGCTTGTTGAGTGAATACAGCTACTAACCCAAAAGTTAAAAAGACGATAATGATTGGCAAGATGTTAACCAAAAATATATAAAGGAAAATAAATCCAATATCACGTTTGAAAAAACGCGATTGTTCGGTAGCGTATTCTTCTTCTATGTAATGTTTATTTGTATTTGACATAGTATACCTCTTAAATAGTTGTATTATATAGATACTTTAGCACATATTACTTTGTATTGTATGTTTTATACATTAAAATTTAAAATGAAAAACATATCATAAAATCGTTTTATAAAATGAAGCGCTTCCATTGTGTTTTGTTTTGTAAGGTGTATCATAAATATTGAATTGAAATTTTGGGGGGAGGTATTGTAATGACGTTTCTTACAGTCATGCAATTTATAGTTAACATTATCGTTGTAGGATTCATGCTTACGGTTATTGTTATCGGGCTTATTTGGTTAATTAAAGATAAAAGACAATCACAACATAGTGTATTAAGGAATTATCCTTTACTAGCACGTATTAGATATATTTCAGAAAAAATGGGACCGGAATTACGTCAGTATTTATTTTCTGGGGATAATGAAGGGAAACCTTTTTCACGTAATGACTATAAAAATATCGTTTTGGCTGGAAAATATAACTCTCGTATGACCAGCTTCGGTACTACTAAAGATTATCAAGACGGCTTTTACATACAGAACACAATGTTTCCGATGCAACGTAATGAGATTTCAGTAGATAATACAACATTGTTATCAACATTCATTTATAAAATCGCGAATGAGCGTTTATTTAGTCGTGAAGAATATCGTGTACCGACAAAGATTGATCCGTATTACTTAAGTGATGACCATGCAATAAAATTAGGTGAACGTTTAAAACATCCATTTATTTTAAAACGTATCGTAGGACAATCTGGTATGAGTTATGGCGCTTTAGGAAAAAATGCTATTACAGCTTTATCTAAAGGTCTAGCTAAAGCGGGCACTTGGATGAATACAGGTGAAGGTGGCTTATCAGAATATCATTTAAAAGGTAATGGGGATATCATTTTCCAAATTGGTCCCGGTTTATTTGGTGTTCGTGATAAAGAAGGTAATTTTAGTGAAGGTTTATTTAAAGAGGTTGCACAGTTATCTAACGTACGCGCATTTGAGCTGAAGTTGGCACAAGGTGCTAAGACTCGTGGTGGTCATATGGAAGCTGAAAAGGTAAACGAAGAAATTGCTAAAATCCGAAATGTTGAACCTTATAAAACAATCAATTCACCTAACCGTTACGAATTTATTCATAATGCTGAAGATTTGATTCGTTTCGTCGATCAGTTGCAGCAATTAGGTCAAAAACCAGTAGGATTCAAAATTGTAGTAAGCAAAGTTTCAGAAATTGAAACACTTGTACGTACGATGGTGGAACTAGATAAGTATCCAAGCTTTATTACGATTGATGGTGGTGAAGGTGGTACTGGTGCAACATTCCAAGAATTACAAGATGGTATTGGCTTACCGCTATTTACAGCTCTACCTATTGTGTCTGGCATGTTAGAAAAATATGGTATTCGAGATAAAGTGAAATTGGCGGCATCTGGTAAGTTAGTGACACCAGATAAAATTGCGATTGCACTAGGTTTAGGTGCAGATTTTGTAAATATCGCACGTGGGATGATGATTAGTGTCGGTTGTATAATGAGTCAACAATGTCACATGAATACGTGTCCAGTTGGTGTTGCAACAACAGATGCTAAAAAAGAAAAAGCATTGATTGTTGGAGAAAAGCAATATCGTGTCACAAACTATGTAACAAGTTTGCATGAAGGCTTATTCAATATTGCAGCAGCTGTTGGCGTATCCAGTCCTACAGAAATTACTGCTGATCATATTGTATATCGAAAAGTCGATGGTGAGTTACAAACGATACATGATTATAAATTGAAATTGATTAGTTGATTTATCTATTTCGAGAAAATGAAAGCAGCGGATTTTAGTGTTACTGCAAATAATTTTATATTAGTAGTGGATGCTGGTCACACAAGAATTTCAAATATTAAAGCCCTCAGAATATGAGTTAAGGTTTGTAACCTTAGTCTTATCTGAGGGCATTTTTATGTTATAAACTATTTGTCGTCCATTTTATCTTTTTCTTTTAAGCCTCTGTGCTTTAATTGCTTTTCAAGTTTTTCAAAACTAATATCTTTATTTTCTTTAGTTGAAACACCAAGACGTTTATTTAATTTTTTCATGTCAACTTCTGTGTAATCTATGTCTAAGTGTTCAATTGCTTTTTTATCTTTATAGTCTACTTTGTATTTTACGCCTTTAAGGTCTTTGAAAATACTTTCAGATTTGGCGAATAACTTTTTGGCTTCGTCTTTATCCATACCTAGATCGTCATATTTAATTGTGTTGATTGTAGACTGTTTTAAAACTTTATCATCTTTATATGTGATAGAAGTTAGTACATGTTTACCACTAACATCACCTTCATATGTTTTGGTTTGTTCTTTACCACAAGCTGATAATGCAATGATACAAACTAATGCTACTACAATTAATGAACATAATTTTTTCAAAGTCAGTCGCCTTCTTTCGATATTTGTATTATAAAGAAATTATAACATTTACTAAAAAATGATGTTATTCAAAAATTTAAATTTTGTCACTTTTTTTTGAAGATATGAGTTTTTTAAGCGGATTCCTCACAAAATTTTAAAAATATTTAAGCCTGAAAAATGATAAAGCGGTAGGGAACGTAGTGTGTTCCACTGCTGATTTCTTTTTGAGCATTATAGACGGTATGTTGGAAGAAAAGAACAAAAGCTTGTGTACGATAGCATATAGAGACTAAGATTACGACGGATGTGTCGGTGATATTGACGTACTTAAATACGTACGCCATAATTAGCGTAACAGAAGACAAAGGAGGATTTATATGATTATCACTAGCCCTACAGAAGCGAGAAAAGATTTTTATCAATTACTAAAAAATGTTAATAATAATCACGAACCAATTTATATTAGTGGTAATAATGCCGAAAATAATGCTGTGATTATAGGTTTAGAAGATTGGAAAAGTATACAAGAGACAATGTATCTTGTATCTACTGGTACAATGGACAAAGTAAGAGAAAGAGAAAAAGATAATAGTGGTACAACAAATATAGATGATATTGATTGGGATAATCTTTAATGAGCAATTACACGGTTAAGATTAAAAATTCGGCGAAGTTAGATTTAAAGAAAATAAAACATCCTTATTTAAAGAAGACATTTATAGAAATTGTTGAGACTTTAAAAAATAATCCTTATAAAATAACACAATCCTTTGAAAAATTAGAACCTAAATATTTAGAGCGATATTCAAGAAGAATTAACCTTCAGCACAGGGTCGTCTATACCATAGATGATCGAAATAAAGTAGTATTAATACTATCGGCATGGTCACATTATGATTAATGAATATTCAATATCTGAATAACTTTAATGATAAGTTAATTAAAGAAACTAGTATTTAAGTGTAGGGAAAATAGCGACGTTAATGCGTTGTTATCTCTACACTTTTTAATTTTATAATAGCGCAAGACTAAACAGATTGAAATTAGTAACAATAAAAGAATAACGTATTATAATAAGGAATTTTAAATTGTGACTTTTTCGGAATATTAAATTTTAAAGATATGAGTTTTTTAAGCGGATTCCTCACAAAATTTTAAAAATATTTAAGCCTGAAAAATGATAAAGCGGTAGGGAACGTTTTTCTGAAAGTTAGTGATACAATAGTTTTAAGTTGAAATACAGGAGGATGAATAACATGAATCAGTCAGTCAAATTACTTAAACATTTTACAGATGTAAACGGCATTGCTGGTTATGAAATGCAAGTTAAAGAAGCAATGCGTAACTATATAGAGCCTGTCAGTGATCAAATTATTGAAGATAACTTGGGTGGCATTTTTGGAAAGAAAAATGCTGAGAATGGTCAATACTCAATTATGATTTCTGGTCATATGGATGAAGTTGGTTTTATGGTAACAAAGATTGATAAACATGGTTTTATTTCATTTACGCCAGTTGGTGGATGGTGGAATCAAGTCATGCTATCTCAAAAAGTAACGATTACAACAGATTCGGGCAAAGAAATTAGAGGTATCATCGGTTCTAAACCGCCACATGTCTTAACGCCTGAAGAACGTAAAAAGCCAATGGAAATCAAAAATATGTTTATAGATATTGGTGTTAGTAGCAAGGAAGAAGCTGAAGAAGCTGGCGTTGAAGTAGGCAATATGGTTACGCCATATAGTGAATTTGAAGTGCTTGCAAATGATAAATATTTAACTGCGAAAGCATTTGATAATCGCTATGGCTGTGCATTAGCTGTTGAGGTATTAAAACGTTTAAAAGATGAAAATATTGGCATTAACTTATACAGTGGTGCCACAGTGCAAGAAGAAGTTGGTTTGCGTGGTGCGAAAGTGGCAGCGAATACAATTAAACCAGATTTGGCGATAGCTGTCGATGTAGGTATTGCTTATGATACCCCAGGTATGTCAGGTCAAACGAGCGATAGTAAACTAGGCGGTGGTCCAGTTGTCATTATGATGGATGCTACAAGTATTGCTCACCAAGGTTTGCGTAAGCATATTAAAGATGTAGCTAAGGAACATAACATCGAAGTACAATGGGATACGACACCAGGTGGAGGTACAGATGCGGGAAGTATTCATGTCGCAAATGAAGGTATTCCAACGATGACAATCGGTGTTACGCTGCGATACATGCATTCTAATGTTTCAGTGCTCAATGTAGATGATTATGAAAATTCTATCCGTCTTGTTACTGAAATTGTCCGTTCATTGAATGATGAAAGTTATAAAAATATCATGTGGTAATCAAATCCATAAATAATAAAGAATCCTTTTAATATGGTAGGTTGTTAAACAATTGTCTAACTTTAATTCTTAGTCATTAGACAGTATCCATGTTAATAGGATTTTTTGTTTTTAATTTAAATGCTGAAAATCAATTATGCCTAAATTTTGATATTACAAGAAAATGATTTTTTCTTAAATGTAATTGCACTAAAAACCAAAAAAACGGGAATAATATACCTGATATATTACATGAGGAGCGGTGCAAATGTTGTTAGAAATTAAAGATTTAGTGTATAAAGCGAGCGATAGAATCATACTAGATCATATCAGTCTAAAAGTAGATAAAGGCGAGAGCATTGCCATTATAGGTCCATCAGGTAGTGGTAAAAGTACATTTCAAAAGCAAATATGTAATTTGATTAGTCCAACTAGTGGAGAACTTTATTTTAAAGGTAAACCCTATAATGATTATGACCCGGAAGAATTGCGTCAACGAATCAGTTATTTGATGCAGCAAAGTGACTTGTTTGGTGAAACGATTGAAGATAACATGATATTCCCATCACTTGCACGTAATGATAAATTTGATAGAAAACGTGCAAAGCAATTAATTAAAGATGTCGGTTTGGGACATTATCAATTAAGTTCGGAAGTGGAAAATATGTCGGGTGGTGAGCGGCAAAGAATTGCTATAGCGCGCCAACTGATGTATACACCGGATATTCTTTTATTAGATGAATCGACCAGTGCATTAGACGTTCATAATAAAGAAAAGATAGAAAATATCATTTTTAAGTTAGTGGAACAGGATGTTTCTATCATGTGGATTACCCATAGTGATGATCAAAGTATGAGACATTTTCAAAAGCGCATAACGATTGTTGATGGCAAAATTTCTAAGGTTGAGGAGTTGAATCAACATGAGTAACACGGCACTTGGATTGACGGCATTGCTTTTAGTCATTCCGATTATCATTTCATATAAAGAAGGTTTACATATTATTAAAGATTTAATTGTTGCGACATTACGCGCAGTTGTGCAATTAATCATTTTGGGATTTTTGCTGCATTATATTTTTAAAATAAACGATAAATGGCTGCTTATTTTATGTGTATTGGTCATTATTATTAATGCATCATGGAATACAATTAGTCGAGCATCACCAGTGATGCATCATGTGTTTTGGATATCATTTCTAGCTATCTTCATTGGAACGGCATTACCGCTTGCAGGTACTATTGCGACAGGGGCCATTCAATTTACAGCCAATGAAGTTATACCTATTGGCGGCATGCTTGCTAATAATGGCTTGATTGCAATTAATTTAGCTTACCAGAATTTAGATCGTGCATTCGTACAAGATGGTACTAATATTGAATCTAAATTATCACTTGCAGCTACACCTAAATTGGCTTCTAAAGGTGCAATACGTGAAAGTATTCGTTTAGCTATAGTGCCAACAATTGATTCGGTTAAAACATATGGGCTTGTGTCGATTCCTGGTATGATGACAGGCTTAATTATTGGTGGCGTACCACCTTTACAAGCGATTAAATTTCAATTGTTAGTCGTGTTTATTCATACAACTGCGACCATTATGTCTGCTTTGATTGCGACATATTTAAGCTATGGTCAATTTTTCAATGCAAGACATCAATTAGTAGCACGAAATACTGATGTTAAGAGTGAATCATGATAGATTTTATTGCATCAGATTTAGGTATTAGTTTTAATTGGAAATGAAGCGACTCGCACATATAGTATCGCTATTCATTAACACAGCGAAAATATTCATAAAGGCACGCATACTTTGTAGTCAGTTATCTGTTCTGACATATAAAGCGTGCGTGCTTTTTGGGAGTCATTGTTGAAACTGAAGTAATTATACATAATTATTAAATGACATACTTGTGTTAATTTTTCAAATACTGAAAAACAATTTCAATAATTTTCCAATTAAGCACAGAAAATTAAAGCAAAATATTATATAATAGAACGGTTATATATAAAATTATGTTGCACACATTTTTTAATAAATCGTTATTCTAAGGGAAATGAATATCGGAAATTTTGTTTGAAAGGAGTTTTAAAATGTCAATCATGCGACTATTTACATTCATTTTAAGTATTTTTATCGTAGGAATGGTTGAAATGATGGTTGCAGGAATTATGAACTTGATGAGTCAGGACTTACATGTATCAGAAGCTGTCGTTGGTCAATTAGTGACAATGTACGCTTTAACATTTGCGATATGTGGACCTATTCTGGTTAAATTAACGAACCGTTTTTCATCAAGGCCTGTATTATTATGGACATTACTTATATTTATCATTGGTAATGGCATTATTGCTGTAGCGCCAAATTTTTCAATATTAGTAGTTGGTAGAATTATCTCATCTGCAGCAGCAGCACTAATTATCGTAAAAGTATTAGCTATTACAGCGATGTTATCAGCACCTAAAAATCGTGGCAAAATGATTGGACTTGTCTATACAGGGTTTAGTGGTGCTAATGTTTTTGGTGTACCAATTGGAACGGTTATCGGTGATTTAGTAGGTTGGCGCTATACTTTTCTATTTTTAATTATTGTGAGTATTATTGTTGGCTTCTTGATGATGATCTATTTACCGAAGGATAAGGAAATACAACGAGGCCCTGTGAATCATGAGGCACCATCTCATGAAAATCATGTTACTTCGAAAATATTAAGACCTGCTGAAGTAGCAAAATATTTAATTATTACGTTTTTAGTATTGATTGCAAACTCAGTGACATTCGTCTTTATAAATCCACTTATTTTATCTAATGGTCATGATATGTCATTCGTTTCATTAGCACTTCTAGTAAATGGAATCGCTGGCGTTATTGGAACATCATTAGGTGGTATATTCTCCGATAAAATTACAAGTAAGCGTTGGTTAATGATTTCTGTTTCTATTTTTATCGTCATGATGTTACTTATGAATTTAATCTTACCTGGTTCAGGTCTATTGTTAGCAGGACTATTTATTTGGAATATCATGCAATGGAGTACTAATCCAGCAGTGCAAAGCGGTGTGATTCAACATGTTGAAGGTGACACAAGCCAAGTAATGAGTTGGAACATGTCTAGTTTAAACGCTGGTATTGGTGTTGGTGGCATTATTGGAGGCTTGGTCATGACACATGTTTCTGTTCAAGCTATCACGTATACGAGTGCCATCATTGGCGCATTAGGATTAATCGTTGTTTTCACATTGAAAAATAATCATTATGCTAAAACATTTAAATCATCATAATTCTCATATGAAAAGCACGCCTGCTATCAAATTCAGGTGTGCTTTTTTAGATGCGATAACGTTATTGATATGTGCGATAATAGCGACGTTCATTATGATACATCGGCCAAGGCATTTTACCGCTTTTAGCAAAATTAGCTAAATCATTTTGCATTTGTCGACTTAAAAATTTAAGGTGAGCAGTTGTTGGATATTGATGTGCTGCTAATATTTGTAAGTTTACGAACCAAAATACCATATCTAGAATATGGTAAGCACTGCGATAGTGTGCGCTAGAAGTATCATGCCATGCAAATTCAGCAAGCCATAGTTGTGCGTTTGAATCTTGTATATTAAGTTGTTGTAAAAATTGCTTCATCGGCTGTTTGAAATAACAATGTGTAATCGCTAAAGATTGTTGCTTCGCCGTCTGAACATCTTCGTATTTTAAAGGAATATCATTTAATTCCATAATGTCGATAAAGCGTTGCGGCGATAATTTTTTCTGTTCACTAGTAATATAAATATCGCCTTCATCTTTTGTATAACATGCAAAAATTGGTTTCGTTGTTGGATAATTATTTTGTATATAATCTGTTTTAATAGGCGCATATATTAAATCAAGCCCTTTAGAAGGTCCTCGAGATTGTTTTAGCTTCGCCATCAGCATAAGAATATCATCTGTCGATAATGATGTAACATCATCTGTATCTAAATAATCGAGCATCATTTTTTGGAAATGTTGTGCTTTATTGCGTGCACTCTCAAGGGTGTCTAATCGTAGTGCGCCACTTAGTAGAACGACTTTATGGAAGTATGGCTCAATGTCAGGTATTTTAAGTAAAGTCAAAATGCTCATACTGCCTGCAGACTGACCCATTAAAGTAATGTTATTAGCGTCGCCACCGAAGGATTCAATAAATTGATGCACCCATTTTATGACATTGATTTGATCTGAAAGGCCATTATTGGAATGAAAATCTTTATTAAAATATGACCAGTCTAAATATCCTAATGCGCCTAAACGATAATTGCATGTAATAACGATAATGTCGTTATTTTGTACTAAATGTGCCGGTTGATAGAGTTCGGCTGTACCATGACCATTTTCAAAACTACCACCATAAAAATAAATGATGACAGGTTTCTTCGTCTGATCATTATGTTGTTTCCAAATATTTAGATATAAACAGTCTTCATGTTCAGTAAAAGTTGTAGATTGTGAGGAGAAAAAATCTTCTAATTTGTTGTCTGGTTGCGGTGGGATGGGTTGTATTTCAGTTGCATCAATTGGCTCTGACCATTGTGTTTTTAACGTAGAATGTTTAAAGCGATTGTCATGAACTGGTGGTTCTGCATAAGGAATGCCTAAGAAGATATCTAAACCATCTTGTGTAATACCATGAATTTGACCACCTGTAGTATTAATCTTCATATTTATTAACCTCCTTTATCATCCCCAATTTAATCATACCACGGTCTATAGATGATAGGTGACAAGTATAACAAGACAATTTTGTGACTGAATCAGACGAGCTTGATATCTGTTTTAACTCAAACCTTTTTCAGCATTATATGATGTTCTTCTACAGTGACATTTCATTACAATATCACTCTCGCCATCTTGTTATGTTAGTTATTTATAACCGATTTTCAAAATAAAAAACCAACCAAGATGTTGAAATCAATGGTTGGTTAATGTGTGTGTTGAAATCATATATGGCACTGTATTTTAAAATATTTAATGAGATGACTTTGATTCATTATTTAGTGACTCACGCATCTTCGTATTGATTCGTGTTGCGCGACGGAAATAGACGCTTTCAAATGAACTCGTTGTACCGATGTAATAGAATATAAGCGCCACAATAATAATAACGATAAAGTCAAATGGATAGTGAATCATATTTAAGCCTTTAAATTCTTTGCTTCCTATAAATGACAGTATTGATAGCACGATTAAATATACAATAATCCATAAGCTACCACCAATTTGTTTCTTTGTATTACGCCAATTCATACGATATTCATAGAAGAAGTAGATTGGTAATCCAAGTATAATGATTAAAATAACTTCAGCCGTTGTTGGCCACATTGCCCAATATATAGCTAATGAAGCTAATACAAATGATAATGGTGCCATTACTTTTAAAATTTTTGCTCTAAATGGACGAGTCATTGTTGGTCCCATTTTTCTTAATGCAATCACTGTCGTTGGGCCAGTTAAATAGGCTACTAAAGTTGCAGTAGAAATAACTGCTGCTAGCGTACCCCAATCTCTAAATAACGTAACCATAATCATACTAATGATGGCATTAAAGATGATTGCTACACGGGGGATATGAAATTTTTCATTCATCTTCCCAAGAAATTTAGGGATATGTCCATTTTTCTCCATTGCTCGTAAAACTCGACCTGTAACGGCGACAAATGACACGCCAGTACCGAATGGTGATACAAAAGCTTCAATGTATAGTAAAATTGCGAGCCAATTAATTCCTAATAAGATAGCTAAATCAGCAAATGGTGAATTGAAGTTGATGCCATTCCATCCACTATGTTGTAACATTGATTGAGGCATAGAAGTGATAAACGTACTTTGTAAAATGATGTACAACACTGCACTGATTGACAGTGAGATAGCGATGCCTCTTGCGATATTTTTTTCAGGATTTTTAATTTCTGAACCCATATTAATAATTGTCTGGAATGAATTGAATGAAAAAATAATCCCTGATGCTGTTGTTGCAGCAAAAATCGGTGCACTTCCGTAAGGCATAAATGTGCTTGCCGAATGGCCGTAATTTGAAGTGTCGAATCCTGATAACATCAACATGATGATGGTTAACATGGGTACGCCTAATTTAAATACAGAAATTAAACTCGTAAATGATGTTAAAAGTTTTACGGACCAATAGTTTAATAATGAAAAAATAACAATGATGAGATATACAGCTAGCAATCCGTATGTGCTAATAGAGCCATTTTCCATTAAATATCTCATTGGTTTCGCCCAATGCCACGGCCAAGAACTCATATATTGAACAGCTGACACAGCTTCGATAGGTATTATTGTCACCAAAGACACCCAATTCGCCCAAGCAGCAATAAAGCCTAATAATGAGCCATGTGTATACTGGGCATAGTTACTCATGCCACCTGATTGAGGAAACATTGTGCCGATTTCAATGTAGTTATAGGCAATGGTTCCAATGACTAGGAATCCAAGAACCCATGATATGATTGCTGCTGGTCCAGCTATTGATGATGCTTCCCACGCACCAAATAGCCAACCAGATCCTATTAAAGAGCCTAACCCTAATAACACTAATTGGGATAGATTGATTTTGTCGTTGTGCAATTGCTTGTCTTTATTCATAAATACTCCTTCGTTATTGCCAAAAATACAAAAAATAATATGCGACAATTATACGCTTATTATAATAATAGTCAAATGCATTTTTTGTAAGAACGCAAAAGCATTTGTAAAATTAGTTTTTTATAAAATTAGGATATATAATACAATGTGTATTGAAAAACAAAATGGAAGTGATGACTATGAGTGAGAAACAATCAAATGAACAAGTTGAAGCATTTTTAAATAAAGAGAGTCAATGGCAAGAAGAATATAAATATTTGAGAGCGTTAATCTTTAATGAAACAGAATTAGAGGAAGCGTATAAATGGATGCATCCTTGTTACACGTTGAATAATAAAAATGTAGTACTTATCCATGGCTTCAAAAATTATGTTGCACTATTATTTCATAAAGGTGCCATTTTGGAGGATAAATATCATACACTCATTCAACAGACTGAAAAGGTGCAAGCAGCTCGTCAGTTACGATTTGAAAATTTAACAGAGATTCAAGCACGTAGCGAAGAAATTAAATATTATCTAGCTGAAGCAATTAAAGCTGAAAAAGCTGGTAAAAAAGTTGAAATGAAGAAAACAGAGGAATATGTTATTCCTAAAGAGTTAGAAGCTAAGTTCGAAGAAATGCCACAGTTAGAGTCTTCATTTTATAAATTAACGCCAGGCAGACAACACCAATATATATATCATATTGGACAAGCTAAACGCAGTGAAACAAGACAAAAGCGTGTTGAAAAGTATATTAACCAAATACTAGAAGGTAAAGGGATGCATGATAAGTAATTAATGAGTAAAGCATACCGGTTATACAACAACATACAAGATGACACGAAACAACCAATGGCTCATGCTGTTGGTTGTTTTTTTAGGTGTGTCTGTCATGGGCAACACTTTGACGTTGGAATTCCGTTACAGGCTTGGGAGTAGAAAATGTTAGCAAAAGGCAAGGGTGTCTACAATGAATGATGAAGATATTAAAATATAAGGATGACTTTGTGAGTGGCGGATGGACGTTTGTCCGCCTGTAACAATGGATGCGTGTGCATTATTACAAAAATTCGACTTTTGCAATAATATTTCACATTTTCGACACTTTTTTGCTATAAAACAACCAATTGAGCGATAATAAATTCGCTTTTAAAAAATATGAGTTATCTATTTAGTTGCCAAAGATAAAATAATAATGTTTAATAACATCATATAGAGTATGTTAGTTTTAAATGTCGAATATACGAATGTGCAAACAAAGTAATCGGTATAAATTCAACATACATAGCGCCGTTTACTGTTAAGTATTCACATTACAGATGAAAAATATAAAATTCTACATAATCAAGACCATGATGTGTACTTGTTTAACTTATGACTCTATTTGTTTAACAATTGCGATGATGGTCTTTTTATTTTATGCGTATCATTCGTCATATTTTTTATGAGGAAGGAGAAATGATTATGTTAAGTATTAAGCATTTAACGAAAATTTATTCTGGTAATAAAAAGGCAGTAGATGACATCTCTTTAGATATTCAATCTGGGGAATTTATCGCATTTATTGGAACCAGTGGAAGTGGCAAAACGACTGCTTTAAGAATGATAAACCGTATGATTGAAGCGACAGAAGGACAAATTGAAATTGATGGTAAAGACGTTCGGAGTATGAATCCTGTCGAATTACGTAGAAATATTGGCTATGTTATTCAACAAATTGGCTTAATGCCTCATATGACGATTAAAGAGAATATTGTATTGGTACCCAAATTGTTGAAATGGACTAAAGAAGAAAAGGATAAACGTGCAAAGGAATTAATTAAACTTGTGGATTTACCGGAGTCATTTTTAGAGCGTTATCCAGCAGAACTATCAGGTGGGCAACAACAACGTATCGGTGTTGTAAGAGCACTTGCGGCCGAACAAGATATTATTTTAATGGATGAACCTTTTGGTGCATTGGATCCTATTACGAGAGATACGTTACAAGATTTAGTTAAAACGTTACAACGAAAATTAGGCAAGACGTTTATCTTTGTAACACATGATATGGATGAAGCGATTAAATTAGCAGACAAAATTTGTATTATGTCAGAAGGTAAGGTGGTGCAATTTGATACGCCAGACAATATTTTAAGACATCCCGCAAATGATTTTGTACGTGATTTTATAGGACAAAATAGACTGATTCAAGACCGTCCCAATGACAAGACTGTAGAAGGTGTAATGATTAAACCAATCACGATACAAGCAGAAGCAACACTGAATGACGCCGTTCATATTATGAGACAAAAACGTGTTGATACTATTTTTGTAGTAGATAGGGATAACCATTTACTAGGATTCTTAGATATTGAAGATATAAATCAGGGTATACGTGGACACAAAAGTTTACGAGAAACCATGCAACAACATATTTATACCGTTCAAATTGATTCTAAGTTACAAGATTCTGTACGTACGATTTTAAAAAGAAACGTTAGGAATGTACCTGTCGTAGATGATCAACAGCGTTTAGTAGGACTGATTACGCGTGCCAATGTTGTTGATATTGTATATGACACGATTTGGGGCGATAGTGAGGATACAATGCAAACAGAACATGTGGGGAAAGACACTGCGTCCTCAAAAGTGCATGAGCAACACACTACTAATGTCAAAGTACGTGACATAGGAGATGATAAATCATGATCGAGTTCCTACATGAACATGGTGGACAGTTGATGTCGAAAACACTGGAACATTTCTATATTTCTATAGTGGCATTATTACTTGCCATCATTGTTGCAGTACCTATAGGCATTTTATTATCAAAAACAAAGCGAATTGCCAATATTATATTAACTGTGGCAGGTGTCTTACAAACTATTCCAACACTAGCTGTACTTGCTATTATGATACCGATTTTTGGTGTTGGTAAAACGCCTGCAATTGTAGCGCTATTTATTTATGTATTATTACCTATTTTAAATAACACGGTACTCGGTGTTCAAAATATTGATAGCAACATTAAAGAAGCTGGAAAAAGTATGGGAATGACACAATTTCAATTGATGAAGGATGTTGAATTGCCGTTAGCATTGCCGCTTATCATTGGTGGCATTCGTTTGTCATCTGTGTATGTAATTAGTTGGGCTACACTTGCAAGTTATGTAGGTGCGGGTGGATTAGGTGATTTCATTTTCAATGGTTTAAATTTATATGATCCACTGATGATTGTAACTGCAACGGTACTCGTTACTGCACTAGCATTAGGTGTTGATGCCTTATTAGCTTTAGTTGAAAAATGGGTAGTTCCCAAAGGCTTAAAAGTATCTGGATAATTAGGAGGCTAAGATAATGAAGAAAATTAAATATATACTTGTCGTGTTTGTCTTATCGCTTACCGTATTATCTGGATGTAGTTTGCCCGGACTAGGTAGTAAGAGCACGAAAAATGATGTCAAAATTACAGCATTATCAACAAGCGAATCGCAAATTATTTCACATACGTTACGGTTGTTAATAGAGCATGATACACATGGTAAGATAAAGCCAACATTAGTAAATAATTTAGGGTCAAGTACGATTCAACATAATGCCTTAATTAATGGGGATGCTAATATATCAGGTGTTAGATATAATGGCACAGATTTAACGGGAGCTTTGAAGGAAGCACCAATTAAAGATCCTAAGAAAGCAATGATAGCCACACAACAAGGATTTAAAAAGAAATTTGATCAAACGTTTTTTGATTCGTATGGTTTTGCGAATACGTATGCATTCATGGTAACGAAGGAAACTGCTAAAAAATATCATTTAGAGACAGTTTCAGATTTAGCAAAGCATAGTAAAGATTTACGTTTAGGTATGGATAGTTCATGGATGAATCGTAAAGGCGATGGCTATGAAGGATTTAAAAAAGAGTATGGTTTCGACTTTGGTACAGTGAGACCAATGCAAATAGGTCTTGTCTACGACGCATTAAACTCAGAGAAGTTAGACGTTGCATTAGGTTATTCTACAGATGGTCGAATTGCCGCGTATGATTTGAAAGTACTTAAAGATGATAAACAATTTTTCCCACCTTATGCTGCGAGTGCTGTTGCAACAAATGAATTATTACGCCAACACCCAGAACTTAAAACGACGATTAATAAGTTGACAGGAAAGATTTCAACTTCAGAGATGCAGCGCTTGAATTATGAAGCGGATGGTAAAGGTAAAGAACCTGCTGTCGTCGCAGAAGAATTTTTGAAAAAACACCACTATTTTGATAAACAGAAAGGTGGTCATAAGTAATGGAAGGTAATTTATTACAGCAATTATTCAATTATTATGTTACGAACTTTGGCTATCTATGGGATTTATTTTTCAAACACTTATTAATGTCTGTCTATGGTGTGCTGTTTGCAGCTTTAATTGGTATTCCATTGGGAATCTTGCTTGCAAGATACACAAAACTTTCTGGATTTGTAATTACAATTGCAAATATAATTCAAACAGTTCCAGTCATTGCAATGTTAGCTATTTTAATGTTAGTCATGGGCTTAGGTTCAGAAACAGTAGTTTTAACAGTGTTTTTATATGCGTTACTTCCAATTATAAAAAACACTTATACTGGTATAGCTAGTGTTGATGCGAATATTAAGGATGCTGGCAAAGGTATGGGAATGACACGCAATCAAGTGCTACGAATGATTGAATTACCGTTATCTGTTTCGGTTATTATCGGTGGCATTCGTATTGCCTTGGTTGTTGCGATAGGTGTTGTTGCCGTTGGATCATTTATAGGAGCACCTACGCTTGGTGACATTGTGATTCGTGGTACAAATGCGACGGATGGCACAACGTTTATTTTAGCAGGTGCGATTCCGATTGCTATCATTGCAATCGTCATTGATGTAATATTAAGATTTTTAGAAAAACGATTAGACCCAACAACACGACATCGTAAAAATCAATCTAATCATCGGCCGCAAAGTATTAATATGTAATAGTAGAAGATGTTTATAATTTAGCGATTTCGTTTCATGATTTATAAAAAATGAGGCTACTCAAATAATCTTTGAGTAGCCTTTTTATAGGTTGTGTTTGTATGCGTTTACACTAAAATAGCAATTATTATCATGAAAGTTTTTGGATAAAAAGCGTTAATTATTGTAAAAATGCTAAAAAATGAGATGTTTTATTTATAATTTTCTGCAAATTTATGATATTGTTTCTTAATATATCATATTAAAAATTTGTTTTTCTTAAACATAGGAGGCTTATCTAATTCATGGACACATCAAAACAATTTAGAGGTGACAACCGATTGCTTTTGGGTATCGTTTTAGGGGTTATTACCTTTTGGCTATTCGCGCAGTCACTTGTTAATCTTGTTGTCCCATTACAATCAACATATAGTAGTGACGTTGGAACGATAAATATCGCTGTTAGCTTATCTGCCTTATTTGCTGGTTTGTTTATCGTAGGTGCTGGTGATGTTGCTGATAAATTTGGTCGCGTCAAAATTACTTATGTAGGATTGATATTAAATGTTGTAGGTTCATTACTCATCATTATTACACCTTTGCCAGCATTTTTAATTATAGGTAGAATAATTCAAGGTTTGTCTGCAGCATGTATTATGCCATCCACACTTGCTATTATTAACGAATATTATATTGGTACAAGAAGACAACGTGCCTTAAGCTATTGGTCTATTGGTTCTTGGGGTGGTAGTGGTATTTGTACGTTGTTTGGTGGCTTAATGGCTACATATATAGGTTGGCGTTCAATATTTGTTGTTTCAATTCTATTAACATTATTAGCAATGTACTTAATCAAACATGCACCTGAGACTAAAGCAGAACCAATCAAAGGTATGAAAGCAGAAGCTAAAAAGTTTGACGTTATCGGGTTAGTCATTTTAGTAGTGACAATGTTAAGTTTAAATGTAATCATCACACAGACGTCTCATTTTGGTTTAGTTTCACCGTTAATTCTAGGTTTAATTGTAGTTTTTATCTGTTCATTAGTTGGTTTTGTATATTACGAAAATAAAATAAAGCATCCACTTGTTGATTTTTCAATTTTTAAAAATAGAGGATACAGTGGTGCAACTATTTCAAACTTCTTATTAAACGGTGTAGCAGGTGGTGCACTTATCGTCATTAACACGTACTATCAACAACAATTAGGATTTAATTCTTCGCAAACGGGTTATATTTCATTAACGTATTTAATAGCAGTGTTGTCAATGATTCGTGTAGGTGAAAAGATTTTATCTCAACATGGCCCGAAGCGCCCACTATTACTAGGAAGTGGCTTTACAGTGATTGGGTTAATCTTATTGTCGTTAACATTTTTACCAGAAATGTGGTATATCGTATCTAGTATAGTTGGATATTTATTGTTTGGTACTGGTTTAGGATTATATGCTACACCATCAACTGATACAGCAGTTGCTAGTGCGCCAGATGATAAGTCGGGTGTTGCTTCAGGTGTATATAAAATGGCGTCATCATTAGGAAATGCATTTGGAGTAGCAGTATCTGGTACGGTTTATACTGTGTTAGCAGCTAATTTAAATTTGAACTTAGGTGGTTTCACAGGTATGATGTTTAATGCTTTGCTAGCAATTGTTGCATTTTTAGTCATTTTACTATTAGTTCCTAAAAATCAAACGAATTTGTAAAACTGAAATGAAAGCAAGTTATTATGTAGGGATTTTAAAGGAAATTTTGTGAAAGTAAGTTTATCATACACACTTAATGTTGCGTATTGACGTTTAATGTTAGGTGTGTTCTTTTATAGACGATAAAAGCTGTGTGTATATTAAGCGAATGATTTTCAAATTGACGCTAATATGCGAAAGTAGTATTTTTAAAATGAACAACAACGATGAAGAGGGGTTTATAGGATGAAAATTGCAATTGCTGGATCGGGTGCATTAGGTAGTGGCTTTGGTGCCAAACTATTTCAAGCAGGATATGATGTCACACTTATTGACGGATATACATCTCATGTTGAAGCGGTTAAGCAACATGGATTAAATATAACGATTAATGGAGAGGCATTCGAGTTAAACATTCCGATGTATCATTTTAATGATCAACCGGACGAAAGCATTTACGATGTTGTCTTTCTATTTCCAAAGTCAATGCAATTAAAAGAAGTGATGGAAGATATGAAGCCACATATTGATAATGAAACGATCGTCGTATGTACGATGAATGGTCTGAAGCATGAAGAAGTCATTGCGCAGTATGTTGCTCAATCACAAATTGTCAGAGGTGTTACGACTTGGACGGCAGGTCTTGAAAGCCCTGGACACAGTCATTTACTTGGTAGTGGACCAGTTGAAATAGGTGAACTAGTGGATGAAGGTAAAGAAAATGTTATAAAAGTTGCTGATTTACTTAACGAAGCGGAATTGAATGGTGTCATTAGTAAAGATTTATACCAATCGATTTGGAAAAAGATTTGTGTTAATGGTACGGCAAATGCATTAAGCACAGTGTTGGAGTGTAATATGGCATCGCTGAATGAAAGTAGTTATGCGAAGTGTTTGATTTATAAATTAACGCAAGAAATAGTGCATGTAGCGACGATTGATAATGTTCATTTAAATGTTGATGAAGTATTTGAATATTTAGTTGATTTAAATGAAAAAGTTGGTGCGCATTATCCATCCATGTATCAAGATTTAATTGTTAATAATAGAAAAACTGAAATTGATTATATTAATGGCGCAGTTGCAACATTAGGTAAACAACGTCATATTGAAGCGCCAGTCAATCGCTTTATTACTGATTTAATTCATACTAAAGAAAGTCAGCGACACGCACAGGATTAATTGGTGTTTTAGGTATGATTACAAGGAAATGACAATCACGTGATATTACGGTCATTATTAAGATTGAAATGTAATAAATAAAGAACAGCAGTAAGGTACTTTCAAATTGAAATGATCTTGGTGCTGTTTTTCTTGATTGATCTTCGTCATAATTCAGATTTGTCATAGGTCTACGACATACTATTAGTATTTACTAGACAGTTTTTACGACGACACTTTGAAAAATTTTGAGGCAAATCATTTGGAAGTCTCACGTGAATTTTGTAAACTCATCAAGCAAGTAATTATATTAAAAAGACAAATAGAGAAAAGGTGTTTATAATGAGTAAAATTTTTGTAACTGGTGCAACGGGCCTTATTGGCATTAAATTAGTTCAAAGACTAAAAGAAGAGGGGCATGAGGTTGCTGGTTTTACTACATCTGAGAATGGTCAACAAAAGCTAGCTGCTGTTAATGTAAAAGCATATATTGGTGATATATTAAAAGCTGATACTATTGATCAAGCGTTAGCAGATTTTAAACCAGAAATCATTATCAACCAAATTACGGATTTAAAAAATGTTGATATGGCAGCAAATACGAAAGTACGTATTGAAGGTTCTAAAAACTTAATTGATGCGGCGAAAAAGCATGACGTTAAGAAAGTAATTGCCCAAAGTATTGCCTTTATGTATGAACCTGGCGAAGGATTAGCAAATGAGGAAACTTCACTTGATTTTAACTCAACTGGTGATAGAAAAGTAACGGTTGATGGTGTGGTTGGTCTAGAAGAAGAAACGGCTCGTATGGATGAATACGTTGTTTTACGTTTTGGTTGGTTATATGGCCCAGGTACTTGGTACGGAAAAGATGGCATGATTTATAATCAATTTATGGATGGTCAAGTGACACTTTCAGATGGCGTAACATCATTTGTGCATCTTGATGATGCAGTTGAAACATCTATTCAAGCTATTCATTTTGAAAATGGTATCTATAATGTAGCAGATGATGCACCTGTTAAAGGTTCTGAATTTGCAGAATGGTATAAAGAACAACTTGGTGTTGAACCAAATATTGATATTCAACCTGCGCAACCATTTGAACGTGGCGTAAGCAATGAGAAGTTTAAAGCGCAAGGTGGTACTCTGATTTATAAAACTTGGAAAGACGGCATGAATCCAATTAAATAATAATTTATCCGTTTAATATACAAAGAATAAAGACTTGGTCGAATCGTGGATGATATATTATCAAACGCACGGCTCGAACAAGTCTTTTTTATTATGTCTTCGTTATCTTTGTATGAAGGAATAACAGAATTACAATTAATGTACTGAATAATGCAATTAATGTTGTGATTAGTGCTAATTTAATTTCTATTGGTAGCCAAGTCAGTACAAAAGACCAATTATTGCTACCGAGAATGAGATATGGTAATGCATATAATATGAGCGCTAAAGCGATACATATACATAATGATAACCAACTCAATACAGCAATCCGTTTTGATCTACGCAAAAGAATTTGACCATGGCGTATTTGCCAAGCACGATAAGCTGAGAATATAAATGCTAATAAAATAAGTGTTGTCATCAAAACGGTAACAATATTAAATTGATCTTTATATTGATTGAGCATAGACGCAACCGTCGAATATCGCTTGTGATTTACAATTTGTGTATTAAGATGCTCAACTAATTTGGGTACATATTCCGAATTTAGATTTGCAAGTACAACAATTCCATAATTTTGTTTTGGATTTAGTAAAATAAATGATGAAAAGTTATCTAGCGTTCCTGAATGAAACACTAAATGTTCATCATTATTGGTAAACCAGCCGGAAGCATATGCATTGGCATTAGGTTCACCAATTGTTGAAGATAAATTTTTATGTGATTGTTGAACTAATGATTTGTATTTATCAGGTGGATTAAGTTGGAATTTTATCCAATGTTCCAAATCTTCAGTTGATGTCATCATATATGCTGATGGTGTATCCCAAAGGTTAAATTCAGGTTTAGAGACGACAGGTGTCGAACCTTGTAATTCATAGCCAATAGCATCATGTTTTGATTTGTAATTGGTTTGTTTGAATGATGTATGTGTCATATGCAAAGGCTTGAGCCATGAATTTGTAATATATTTTGTATAGGATTGCTTCGTAACGTTTTGGATAATTAAACCTAATAAATCATAGTTCATATTTGAGTATTCAAATTCTTCTCCGGGCTTATGATGTAATTCATCACCCATAATTGCACGGGTTACATCATTTAAACGATTATTTTTATTTGTTACGGCGTCTTCGCTTGTAATATCACTAGGTATACCACTTGTTTGAGCCAAAAGTTGCTTAATCGTAATAGTTTCATTTTGACCATTATAGTTCATTTTAAAATGAGGCACATGTTTGGATACGTCATCATTTAAGTTTAATCGACCTTCTTGAGCTAATTTTAAAATTGCAAGACCTGTGAAAGCTTTAGTATTAGAAGCAATTTCATACTTTGTTGTGGGAGAAGCTTTGACTTTTTTATCAACATCTTGATAACCATAACCTTTATTTAAAAAAACTTTGCCATTTTTTACTATTAAAATTGATGCTCCAGGAATGTGTCCCTTTTGTAAATCATGCTCGATAATTTTATCTATTTGTTGTTGCGAATCATTGGTTAACCGTGTCTTCGTATTGCTATTTAATGTTATATATATAGCAATTGAAATGGCGACTAAAATGATAATAGAAATGGATAGAAAATACAGTTTTTTAGTAGTCATAAACGTTCCTTTTTATATGTTAAATTTACTTAAGTGCCTAATGAGATTTATTTTATTATACCAGTTCTATTGAATAAATTAATTAAAGAGGTATATTTACCATTATTTTTGACACCTTATATGTTAATAGGTGTATAATTACATAAAAAATATTAATTAACTCTCTATACTTTTTGGAAAGATAGGCGTATAGTGATATCCATCAAAAACTATAAAAAGGAATAGGAGATTATGTTCAATCAATTTAAAAGACTTATTATAGGGCAACCTAAAAAAAACAGAGAACTAAAAGACGAAAAGATATCGAAGTTTAAAGGGTTAGCGATTCTTTCGTCGGATGCATTATCTTCAGTGGCTTACGGTCCCGAACAAATACTGATTACATTATCAGTAGTGGGTGCAGTTGCAACTTGGTATACTTTACCGATTGCAGGTGCTGTTCTGATCTTATTAGCTGCTTTAATTATGTCTTATAGGCAAATTATTTATGCATATCCTAAAGGTGGCGGCGCGTATATGGTGTCCAAGACCAATTTAGGAGAAAAATGGGGATTGCTTGCAGGAGGCTCATTATTAGTCGATTACATACTGACTGTCGCTGTTAGTATATCATCTGGTGCTGATGCATTTGTTGCTGCATTCCCAAGTTTATATGGGCATAAAGTACTGATTGCATGTTTACTTGTACTTTTTATTTTAATATTAAATTTACGTGGTTTAACTGAATCTGCCACCGTATTATCCTATCCAGTATATCTTTTCATTATAGGGTTAGTGATATTAATATTTATAGGTACTTTCCGTGTGGCGACAGGAGATATTCAACCACATATGCATGCATCAGTAGGAACTGCGGTTCCTGGAGTAACATTATTCTTGCTATTAAAAGCATTTTCATCAGGGGCTTCATCATTAACAGGTGTTGAAGCTATTTCAAATGCGGTAACCAATTTTAGAGAACCAAGTGCTAATAATGCTGTAAAAACGTTAATTGCTATGGGTTCAATTTTAGCGTTTTTATTAGTTGGTATCGTTGGTTTAGCATATGTTTATGGAATTATGCCACAAACGGAAACGACAGTTTTATCACAATTAGCTATGCAAATATTTGGTGATAATGCTGCCTTCTATTTTGTACAGGCAACGACCGTGATGATTTTGGTATTAGCAGCCAACACTGGATTTACAGCTTTTCCGATGTTAGCGGCTTCAATGTCTAAAGATAAATATATGCCTAGAATGTTTACTGTTAGAGGTGATCGCTTAGGCTACTCTAACTCAATTATTATTTTAGGTGTATTAGCCATTATTTTAATTATTGTATTTGATGGTATGACTGAAGATTTAATTCCATTGTATGCGGTTGGTGTATTTATTCCATTTACACTAGCACAATTCGGTATGGTTATTAAATGGATTCATGAACGTCCTAAGAATTGGTTAAGTAAGTTGTCTGTGAACTTACTTGGTGGTATCGTGACATTTATTGTTTTTATGATTTTACTCATAACTAAATTTAGCCAAGTATGGCCGATACTTATTTTCTTGCCGTTCGTGGTGATTTTCTTCTTGAAAATTAACAAACATTATCGAGATATCGCAGAACAATTACGTTCTGACATTGATGTTCATAATGTAGAAGTAGTAGATCGTAATTTAGCAATTGTGCCGATAACAAGCATTACAACTGCAGTTGATAAGTCTATTTATTACGCACAAATGCTTGCAAATAATGATGTCATTGCGGTACATGTATCATTTGGAGATGAAGATGAAAAAGCATTCCAAGAGAAATGGAAGCGTCATTTCCCAGATGTAAGATTAGTTATTTTACACTCGGAATATCGCAGTATTATACGACCAATTTCACGTTTTATCGATAAGATTAATCGTAAAGCCAACGATCAAAACTATATGATTACAGTAGTGATACCAGAATTTATTACTAAGAAACGTTGGCATAATTTATTACACAATCAAACTAGTTTGCGTATGAAATTGTATTTAATTTATCAAAAGAATGTTAACGTATGTACAATTCCATTTAAACTTAAAAAATAGATTCTATAATCAAATCGGATTGATGAAAGGTTATTTACTTTTCATCAATCTGATTTTTTGATGTTGAATATAAAAACCCCGTACATATGAGATGATAATGACTTTGTCTCATATGTACGGGGGTGTTGTTATGTCTTGCTTAATGTTTGGACTGTAAAGACAAGACAATTTCGTTGTAATTGATATTTTCTCGAATTTGAGCTGCAACGATATTGTTGATTTTATTTTTGCGAATTAATTCATCTAAAAGATGACGTTGTAAGTACAATGCTTCCAATTTGTGGTTATGGAACATAGCTTGCGGTATGATTTGATTGCTGTTTTCTTGACGTTCTTTTCGACGTTGTGCACGCCACTTTAATGAGCGACTCATATCATAGTAATGATTAATGACTAAGCTAACCTCAAGTACATTTGTACTATTTTGTTCTTCTTTTAAGCGTAAAATAATATTGTGATTCACAATACGCATAATTTTTTGAACATCTTTGAATGAATTTTCAAATTCTTGCTTCTTAGATTCTTTATTTAAGGCTTTGTAGTGCTTCATCGCTTTGAGTCTAAGCCATAACATCTTGAAGAAGTTTGCAAATTTTTCAACAAATGATGCAGTACGGTGTGTCTCTGTTAATTCGACAATATTGCGGTAATTATTAATATCCTGATATGTTGCCTTACCTTTATCAATTAAACGCTCAAGTGTAGATGTTTCGATTACTTTTGCAATATCTTCTAAACGTTTGAGTTCTTTTGTATTTTGATTATCAGGTTCTGAATTTAATAAAAATAACAATTCTCCATAGTATTGGTTTAATACTGGGCGATAATTTGTATCGTTTTTGTCTTTTTTACTTTCGTTTTTAAAATGCTGTATCACTTTTTGAACAATGAAAATTTTGGCAGATTGATAAGTCATACCTTTAAAAGTAGTATCTTCGGCAGATGGTGTGATTAAAGGTAAAACAATTTGCGCTAAGATTAAACTAATTAATACCATGAAAGATGCAATAAACAATAAATCATTACGGTATTCGAATGCTTGTCCTTTTGTAATGATAAATGGTAATGTAAGTGCCATTGAAAGTGAAATTGTACCGTGAATACCACACATGGTCATAATAAATGCGTAACGCACACGAGAAGGTGGTGTTTCATGTGAATCATGTTCCTCGTCTAGATAAGATTGTATATTTTTCGGGAAATAAAAATCTTTGTACCAGAAATAAACCCAAACAAATCGACATGCATAAATTGCAATAGCGATTAATATAGTGATCACTATTAAAAATGAAAAGTTGTCAGGCTCTGTTTGGAAAATATCTATGACTACAGTAGGAATCATAAAACCTAATACAACAAATACAAAACCATTTAAGGCATAACTAAATGTGTTCCAAATTTGATGGTAATTCATTTGTAGTTCCGTTTGTGCTCTAATTAAACGGTCGCGTTCTAAACCATGGATTAGACCTGCGATTACAACTGCAATGATACCTGAAGCATGAACTTCTTCTGCTAAAAAGTATACGACAAAAGGAGTTAATAATTGAATAAAGGTTAAGGTATTGTTATCTTTTAAACCTTTATTAGCGGTTAAGTCTATACGTATTCTAACGACAACGAATCCAATAATTGCACCAATAAGTACACCTAGTATTGTTGAAATGATAAATTGTTCAACAGCTTGGAATAATGAAAAGGTACCAGTTACTAATGCAGTAACAGCAATTTTAAATGAAATGATACCTGCTGCATCATTGAGTAAAGATTCACCTTCTAAAATCGTCATAGAACCTTTAGGTAATAATTTTCCGCGTGTAATAGCAGATACTGCTACTGCATCAGTAGGACATAAAATTGCTGCTATTGCAAAAGCGGCTGGCATTGGTAAGGCAGGCCAAATCCAATGTATAAAATAGCCAACACCGACTACAGTTGCAAACACTAGTGCCATTGACATTAATAGTATAGGTTTACGATATTCTAATAATTTTGTTCGAGAGACGTGGGTACCTTCCACAAAAAGTAGTGGCGCGATAACGGCAAACATAAATACTTCAGAATTGAATTGGAAATCAACTTGTATTGGAATAATGAAAATAACGACACCTAATGCAATTTGAATAAAGGCAGTAGGAATTTGTGGGAATCGATTATTGATAACCGAACTAATAATCACAGCAAAAATAAAAATTAAAAATGCTTCTAATAGTGCCATACAATACTCCTCAAAATTTTAATAGTTAATATTTTATCACTTTTAAGGCATAATGACATAGATATATTGATAAAATGAAGTTATTTTCAAAAAAACTCTAGTATCGGTTGAACTGATACTAGAGCGAGATGTTTAAATTATTGATTGTCATATCTGAAATGACCGCTGTCATTTTGTCGTTGTTCATACGCGAGCTTTTCAGCATTCGTTTTGTATTTTTTATAAAAGAAAAATAAAAATATAAACCAGAATGGCGAAATATAAATAGCTGCTCTTGTTTCGTCACTAAAGAATAATAAAATGAATACAAAGAAGAAGAACGCTAGAATAATGTAAGCAATAGGCTTACCACCAATCAACTTAAATTTACTGTTTTTATGTGCCTCAGGATGCTTTTTCAAATACATTAGATAAGCGACAATAATCATTGCCCAAACAACTAAAAACAACACAGTTGATAACGTTGTAACGTATATGAATAGTTGAATTGCATTAGGGAAAATGTAGTTTAACAAGGCTGCTATAAGTAATGCAATTGATGAAACTAACATTGATAAATAAGGCACGCCATGACTATTCGTTTTATTTAAAACTTTAGGACCTAACCCTTGTTGTGACAGTCCGAATAAGATACGACTATTCGAATAGATACCACTATTTGTAGCAGAGGCCGCGGCAGTTAGCACGACAAAGTTAACGACACCTGCTGCAAATGGCACGCCGATTAATGTAAAGAGTTTAACGAAAGGGCTACTATTTGGATCGATATCATTCCAAGGTATGACTGACATAATTACTAATAGACCACCGATATAGAATAATAAAATACGGATAGGTACATTATTAATTGCTTTCGGTAAGGTTTTTTCAGGATCTTTCGTTTCACCAGCAGTTACACCTATAAGTTCAATACCAATGAATGAATATACAGCAATTTGGAATGACATTAAGAAACCAAATGTTCCACCAGGGAACATGCCACCGTGACTGATTAAGTTTGTGAATGATGCATGTCCATAATGTGTTTTAAATGAGAAAAAGATTAATACAAGACCAACGATAACCATCGCAATAATTGTGACAACTTTAATAATAGAGAACCAAAACTCCAGTTCACCAAATAATCTGGCACCTAATAAGTTGAAGCTAATCAAGATTAAAACAATAAATAGCACGGTAATCCAATTTGGGACTTGTGGATACCAAAATGCAAAGTATTGTCCCATCGCAGTTAGGTCTGACATACTTGATACAATCCAACATAACCAGTAAGTCCAGCCAATGACAAAGCCACCAAAAGGGCCTAAATATTCATTTGCAATATCAACAAATGAATTAAATCTTGTATTGCTCAACAACAATTCGCCTAATGCGCGCATAAAAGCGAATAGTACAACCCCAATAATCATGTATGTGAATAACAGTGATGGACCAGTTAAAGATATTGTTTGACCTGATCCTAGGAATAACCCAGTTCCAATTGCGCCCCCAATTGCTATCAATTGGATGTGTCTGTTATTCAACTCTCTATGCAATTTTCTTGCCATAATTTTCCTCCTCAGGATAAAGCAAATAAAAAAGTTGTGTGTAAGCGTTTTCTTAATTATAAATACTAAAGAAATCCATTTAATAAAGCAATTATTTTTTTAAATATAAGAAAAAACATTTGATAGGTAAGGGTATGATAACTAAAACTTATCGATTTTTTGAAAAGATATAAGTTTTTATGCAAAAATATAAAATAATCATCTAAATGAAGCAGTTAACTATATATATTAGATAAGCTATGGCATAATAAATAACATTTTAATTTGAGTAAAGAAGGTATGGGTATGAAGATAGGGACAATCGCCGATTTACATATTGATCGTCATAATAAAAAAACATCCGAAGATTACTTAGAGGCATTGGTTGAAATAGTTAAGTATAAGAAATTGGATATATTGTTGATTGCGGGAGATATCTCAAATCATTATCAATTGACGCACCAATTTATAACGCAATTGACAAAACAATTAGATATACCTGTGAAATTTGTTCCTGGAAACCATGATTTATGGGAAGTTGAAAGTATGACTACGCAAGACATTTGGAATAATTATAAGAGCATGTCACAGTGCTTGGTAGGAAAACCATTTATAGTAAATGAAGAATGGGCAATAATAGGACATACAGGTTGGTATGATTATAGCTTTGCAGCACAACGATTTTCATTAGAACATTTACAAAAAGGAAAACATTATGGTGCGACTTGGCAAGATAAAGAACGAATATCTTGGGGCATATCAGATCAAAATTTATCTAAAATAGCGGCTGAACAAGTGAAGAAAGATATATTAGAAGTAGGAAATAGACGAGTGATTTTAGTCACACATGTTGTGACGCACCCTGATTTCATTGTTCCTATGCCACATCGTATATTCGATTTTTATAATGCATTTATTGGGACAAGTGATTTCAATCCTTTGTATGCGATGTTCGATATACCATATAGTATTATGGGCCATGTTCATTTTCGTAAAAGTGTGATAGATGATGGCAGATGTTATCTCTGTCCGTGTCTAGGCTATCCAAGACAATGGCGTTCAGAAGATATTTACCAGGAAATAAATGAGACGATACAAATAATAGAAACATAAAATGCGCAAACCTGACCCAGTTTGCGCATTTTATGTTTTACACACGCGAGTAATGTGTTTACTTACGTGTGTTTATTTTGTTGTTGATTTTCAATTGTATATGAATGTGGTTGCACATAAATGCACTTTCTTCCTGGTGAATTAAAGCTGTATTCCATTTTCTCTTTACGAATTTTAATAATTTGTTTGCGATTTGGAATGATGGCAGGTAAAACTAGGCCACGACGAATATGACTCCAAAGTGGATCGATATAATAGTAATAGTAATCATCGTACCCAATGAGTAACGTTACGTGAATATTTGAAACTTGTTTCGCTGGCTTGTTATCAAAGCGGAAAACACGTAGTAATGGTTTAGAGCCAAGATTAGTATGGTATATTAACACAGGTTGACCTTGATCGATAATACCTTTAAGATCTTCTAAGGATTTACCAGTGCCGTCTACGATATTAGGATTGTATTTTTGTAAAAATGGTACATATGCTTCTGGAAATATCGTTTGATGATAATTGCCAAGCTTAATAAATAAGTGATGTCCAACATAACCTTTATGTGGATTGTTCGGATGTGTCGGCCAATGTCTCATAATTTCTGTAGCAGGGATATGTTGGTTATTGTATTGCAACATCATGGCTGCGGAAACACCTTCACACCCCATGACCATAGGGATAGGAAATAGCTGACTGATAGGTTTAACTGGTAATATTTTTCGGTTCATAATATAGTCCTCGCATTGATTCAATAAATATTTAATATAATTATATAGCGTCAATGCAAAATGTCCTAAACATATGTTTTACATGAGTGAATAAAATTAATGGAGTGATAAAATGGAATATCAATTACAACAACTTGCGTCGTTAACGTTAGTAGGTATTAAAGAAACGTATGAAAATGGACGACAGGCTCAGCAACATATAGCCGGGTTTTGGCAAAGATGTTATCAAGAGGGAGTAATTGCGGATTTACAGTTAAAAAATAATGGTGATTTAGCCGGGATACTTGGCTTATGTATACCTGAATTAGACGGTAAGATGTCATATATGATTGCAGTTACCGGAGATAATAGTGCTGATATTGAAAAATATGATGTCATAACATTAGCAAGTTCAAAGTATATGGTATTTGAAGCACAGGGCGCAGTACCTAAAGCAGTTCAACAAAAAATGGAAGAGGTGCATCACTACATACATCAATATCAAGCAGATACGGTAAAATCAGCACCATTTTTTGAGTTGTATCAGGATGGTGATACTACAAGTGAAAAATATATTACAGAAATTTGGATGCCTGTTAAAGGGTGATTGAATAGAAATGTCCTTGATATGAAGGCGTAATTTTAGTTGAAGATTCGATCTCATAATTCATAAAGAAGAACCCTGACAAAGATAGATATCTTTGCTAGGGTTCTAATTATGTTGAAGTGTTATGCGACATGTTGCTTTTTAATCATTTTAAAGTAAATGATTTGTAGACTGACTAATAGAATGGCTGTAATGAAGATAATAATCATATATGGTGATGTATTAAATTCGCCTTTTAAGCCAACTAATGGTGCAACAGCGCCACCTAAGATAAATTGGAATAAGCCAAGTAAACTTGATGCGTTACCACTGCCACCTGTTCGTTCTTCCATAGCCATTGTGAAACCAAGCGGTCCAATTGACGTCACAGGACACACATTTAAGAAGAATGCGATGAGTAAGACCCAAAGTGGTAAATGGAATGTAAGTGTCAGGATAATTAAAGCAACACCTACCACTTGTATAATAGTTAAAATGATTAATAATATGTGGCGATGTAATTTTTCTACTAATAAAGCAACGACTTGACTGACAATGATTAAACCTACACCGTTAACAGCAAACATGATACTAAATTGTTGGGGTGTCATATTATACAATTTTTGAGTAATAAATGGCGATGCAGATGAATAACTAAATAGCATTACATAAGTTAAACCTTGTAATAGCATTGGAATAATAAACGCTGGTTTTTTCAATAGACTTCCAAAGTCTTTAATGACGCTACTAAAATTCACCTGCTTTAATTCATCTTTAGATGTTTTAGGTAATTGAGAAGCGACGCCAATTAAAATGATGAGTGCCACAATAGTTAAAATTGTGAAAATAGAACGCCATGTTGCTACGGATAAAGCTAATCCACCAGCTAATGGTGCAAGAATAGTGATGATGCCATTTACTACCATTAAAGATGCTAAAAATTTAGCGAGTGCGTTGCCACTAAATTTATCACCAGCAGAGGCTTTGGCAATCACGATGACGCCACCACCAGTTAAACCTTGAATAAATCGTAAAGTTAAGAATAATGGCAATTGATCAACAAACATAGACAAACCTGATACCAAAATGAAAATGATCAAAATGGATACAGCAATCCGTTTGCGACCAAAAGCATCGGATAAAGGTCCAAAGATAAATTGGCCTAGTGCAAGACCAATCATTGTGAATGATAATGTTAATTGAATTTCTGATGTAGTAGAACCAAAATCACCTTGCACTTTAGGTAATGATGGTACGTACATATCTATAGTTAGTGGGCCAAAAGCGGTCATGACGCCTAACGTAATTAGCAATAAAAATGAAAAATGCTTCGTTTTGGTTTTCGTTGATTGCATGATCAGACTCCTTTAAATGATATAATTATATAAATTATATACGTTTTGTGTGTATTTGTATGTAGTTAGAATACAAGTTTATATAAAAAATCCCTATACTCTTAATGCATCATCACGAATAACGTAGTGATACAGATAAAGTATAGGGAATTAATGTTTATCATCAAAGCAGGTGTAATAATTAATTAGCGCCACCATTGTCATCTTTAAATAAGCTTTCTAATTTAGATTTAATACTGTCGAATTTTGTATTAATATCATTTAACATGCTTTCAATTTTACCTTGGCTTGCATTGTTTTTAAGTGCATTATTTGCCTCTGTCAATTTGTTGATTTGGTCTTGATAAAATTGAGTTAGCTTAGAATCAGCTTTGTTTTGTTCTTGCTGCTTCAAGTTGTCGATTTGATTTTGTAAATTTTTAATAATGTCATCAGTTTTTTGGTTGTTTTTAATATTTTCTTTAGCATTATCAACTTGCTGGTTAATTTGGCCGTCTTGATTTTCAACTTGTTTTTTATAATTTTGAGAGACTTTAGGGTCATTACTAACTTTATCGCTATCATTGTTAAGTAAGGCGCGTGTGACAAAAATAGCGACAATAATTAAGAGAATGGCAATAATGATATATAACCATTTTTTTGAACGGCGGGATTTCTCGTTTTCTTCTTCAAGAATTTGTTCTCTTCGATAATCTCTACCATTATAGTATCGTTCCGGGTGTTCTTCAGGATCGCCTTTAGCATATTGTTGTCTATACGATGCGTCTTCAGATTGACGACGATGATTTTGGTTTTGATTGTCGTATTGATATGAATCACGGTATTTATCAGTTCTTTTCATGGGTTTCACCTCATTCAAGTTTTAACTGCAAATAATAAAGCTGATGATTTACTTTGACATTATTGTAATTTCAAAATACGAGCAATGTCAGTTGCAGTGTTTAATAAATTTTGTTCGCTATTTTGTAGGACATCTTCTAAAGTGCTAGGTGAAGAGATTATAGAATAGGCACTATCAATACCGAAATCGTAAACATGTTGATAATTTTCGCCTAGACTGCCACAAATCGCGATGACAGGAATATGATATTGTTTTGCAGCTAACGCAACGCCTACGGGTGTTTTACCAAAGATGGTCTGATAATCCATGCGTCCTTCTCCAGTAATAACGAGGTCTGCATCTTTAATTCTTTGATGAAAATCTGTAATGTCAAAGACGACATCAATACCTTTTGTTAAAGTTGTCTCACAAAACGCTAATAATGCTGCGCCCATACCGCCAGCTGCACCAGAACCTGGTATTTGATTAACGGACTTTCCTGTGCACATTTTTATCTTATCATGATAATGCGACATTGCGAAATCCAACTTTGGTATCATCTTTGCATCAGCGCCTTTTTGAGGACCATAAATATAGGTAGCACCATTTTCACCCAATAAAGGATTTGAAACATCACAGGCCACTTTAAAGGTCACCTCTTTTAATCGCGAATCTAGATTGGTTATATCGATTTGTGCAATGTGAGCAAGATTAGCACCATTCATTTGTAATAAGTCCCCGTTTACATCAGTAAACTTTACGCCTAGTGCACTTAGCATACCTGTACCACCGTCATTTGTTGCACTGCCACCAATCCCTAAAATAATGGTCTTAGCACCATGATTTAATGCATCTTTAATTAGTTCACCGGTACCATATGATGATGTGTATAAAGGATTACGTTCCTCTTTTTCTAATAAATCCAAACCTGACGCTGCCGCCATTTCAATAATTGCAATTTGTTGTTCGTCTGCGCGTGCATAACATGCTTCAATAGGTCGCATTAAAGGGTCATTAACGATGACTGTATACTTAGTGGCACCTGTTGCATGCATTAAAGCATCTGTGGTACCTTCACCACCATCAGCCATCGGAATGATATCATAATGAAGGGTATTCCCATAAACATTAGTAAATGCCTGTTTTATAATATTGCCAACTTGCTGTGCGGTCATACTTTCCTTAAATGAGTCAGGAGCGATGACAATTTTTTGTAATTGCATAGTAGACATCCTCTCATTACTGTTGTCGCTCTTATTGTATATAAAATTACTAGTGAACTAAAGTAATCTCTATAGTGCTAATGAGTCACGCGATAAATCAGTTACATTATAATGGCGTATAAGGATGAGGGGAAAGAGACTAAATTTGCTGTGAAAGGGTATAAAGATTGAAATAAGCATATTTGAAGTGAAGCGGATTGGCACGCAATTTCGAGAACGTAGTTATGCATATATTTTGATGTTGAGGAGTTACACATATGAAACTAACACAAACGCATGCTGAAATTTTAAAATTTATCATTGTTGGCGGTATTAATACGTTGAATTATTATGTTGTCTATTTATTGCTGTTAAAATTATTACACATTGAATATATGATTAGTCATATTACCGGATTTCTAGTCGCTTTTGTGATTTCATATTATTTGAATTGTTATTTTGTTTACAGGGTAAAACCTACTTGGAGAAAATTCATTAGTTTTCCAATTACGCAGATTGTCAACGTAAGCTTACAAACAGTTTTATTATATGTATTTGTATCCTGGCTAAATTTGCCAGCAGAAATTGCACCATTTGCTGGTTTAATTATTACGATACCCATCACATTTATATTATCTAAATGGATTTTAAAAGATAGCAATTAAAGTAGCGTAAACCACTAAAAAATACTTTACTTAAGCCTTAATATTGCGTGAAATATAATAAATAAATGATATAATATGATGGTCGCCTAACATCTCGGGCGTTACTTTAACGCAGAGAGGAGGTGTATGACGGATGTTCAATTTATTAATTAACATCATGACTTCAGCTATAAGCGGCTGTCTTGTTGCGTTTTTTGCACATTGGTTACGAACGCGCAACAATAAAAAAGGTGACAAATAACCAACACCTAAATAAATCCCCTCACTATGGCAGTAGTGAGGGGATTTGGTGTATTTAGATGTTCAATTTATTATGTAATTAATTATAGCATTGATGAACAAGGTGTGCAATGTATTTTTGCAATATTACAATAAATGAATTTAATTATATTAGAATTAAGTATTTCGAAAAATGATTTAATAGTTGAGTCATAGGATCATTAGATAAAGCGAATAATCAATTATAGGGACATTGGGATACAAATCAATGTACTAGACTCTACAAGGCTATACTCAGGGACCCAACAAAGAGAAATTGGATTCCCAATTTCTAGAGACAATGCAAGTTGGCGGAGTCCCAACATAGAGTTTTACTCATGTATTCCTATTTTTAAGTACATATTAGCTGTGGCTAAGGATAAAGAACCACTACATAATAAATCATTAGTGGCTCTTTATCATTTCTGCCCCATAACCTTGTGAATTTTTAAAAGAAATGTGTCACAAATCCACGCGACATTGATAATCGTTATCAACTAATATATGATGTACTTGTAATAAGTATTAATTTTTAACAAATAACAAATTTATATTATGTATATCATCCAGTGAAATAAATAATATAAGCGGCTTAATTTAGATTATTAATTGAAAGGAGTTACATATACGATGAACAATCAGACAAATTGGATAAAGATACTCAGCGGATTTGCTTCTGATAGTAAATGGAAAATTATGTTATCAATTTTGTTGTCTATCATCAGTGTCTTTTCTGGATTAGTTCCATATTGGGCAGTCTTTAAAATTATTTTAATGATGATTAACAATGCATATACGATTAATTCGATTATGGTTTATATCTTTATTGCTTTAATCGCTTATATTTCACAAGTGTGTTGTTTTGGAGCGTCAACGATGCTATCACATATTACGGCATATGAAATTTTATCTGAAATTCGTAAAAAATTAGCTCAAAAATTAATGCGTCTCCCTTTAGGCGTAGTGGAATCTAAGAAAATAGGTGAATTAAAAAATATATTTGTCGATAAGGTTGAAACAATAGAATTACCTTTAGCACATATGATTCCTGAAGTTATAGGAAACTTACTTTTGTCAGCTGCTATCTTTTTATACATAATGCTCATTGATTGGCGTATGGCTAGTGCCTTATTAGTAACGATACCAATTTCAATTTTCGCTTTTAAAAAAGTTATGTCTGGATTTAATGAGACATATGCTGAACAAATGAAATCGAATAATTATATGAATAGCGCGATTGTAGAGTTTATCGAAGGCATTGAGGTAATTAAAACATTTAATCAATCTCAAAGTTCATATAAAAAATATAAAGATGCAGTAGATAATTATAAGATTCACACTTTGAATTGGTTTAAAAATACATGGGTGTATATGAATTTAGGAGCTAGTGTATTACCTTCAACATTTTTAGGGATTTTACCGGTCGGCATGTATTTGATATCTATCAACCAATTAAACTATGCGGAATTTTTCCTATGCATCGTATTATCTTTAGGTGTAGTAGCACCGATTAAGAATTTTACTAATTATGTAAATCATTTAAAGTCTATACAATACGCATTAACTGAAGTGAATCAAATATTAAGTCTAGAAGAGTTAGTATTGTCAACAAAATTTAAGAAGCCTCAACATTATGAAATTGCTTTTAATAATGTTGGATTTTCATATAACAAAGATAAGGACGATCTGGTCTTTAAGCATTTATCATTTACAGTACCAGAAAATAATTTCACAGCTATCGTCGGGGCATCTGGTAGCGGTAAGTCAACCATTGCCAAGCTTATATCACGATACTGGGATGTGACTTCAGGTGAAATTACGATTGGCGGTATAAATATAAAAGATATTGAATCGAAACAACTTAACGATTTAGTTGGTTTTGTTGGACAAGATAACTTTTTATTAAATCTTACTTTTAAAGAAAATATTAAACTTGGCAATCCAGAAGCTACGGATGAGGCAGTTGAAAAAGCTGCCAAGTTAGCACAATGTCATGAATTTATTGAAAAGTTGCCAGATGGATATGATACGAATGTTGGTACAGTGGGAGATGAATTGTCTGGTGGTGAAAAACAACGAGTCACTATTGCAAGAATGATATTAAAAGATGCGCCTATCATTGTATTAGATGAAGCGACTGCTTACGTTGATCCAGACAACGAACAAAAAATTCAAGAAGCATTAAATGTGTTGACGCAGGATAAAACATTGATTGTTATTGCACATCGGTTATCTACGATTCAACATGCAGATCAAATTATTGTTTTAGGTAAACAACAAATTTTAGAAAAAGGGTCACATCACTTATTGCTAAAATTAAACGGTAATTATAAGAAAATGTGGGATACGCACATGCATACAAAAGATTGGGGAATCAATACTGGACATAATTAAACTAATGAGAAAAGGAGGTCAAATATGTTTCAAATTACATTTAAAATTTTAAACTGGATAAGACCATATAAAGCAAGAATGATTTTAGGATTTAGCATGTCATTTTTAAATGCTATTTTTATTGCGTTACCTATCTTTTTAGCTGCAAAAATATTTAATAATGTGCTATCTCATAAACCTATTTATATGAAAGATATATTGAATGTTGTAATTATCATGGTTTTATTAGTGATTGGACGATTTATTACAGCATATTTCAAAAGCAAAAGCCATGAGAGCATCGCTTATGAAATGAGTGCGAAAGAACGTTTAGATATAGGGGATAAATTGAAAAATGTAAGGTTAGGTTATTTTAATTCGCATCATTCAAATGAGTTAACAACAATAGTAACAACAGATTTAACCTTTTTAGAAAACTTTGCTATGAAAATGGTGGACGTTGTTGTTAATGGATACATATTAATTACAGTACTCATATTGTCTCTACTTGTAGTTTCGTGGCAAGTATCATTATTAGCATGCATTGGCGTATTACTATCATTTTTTGCGATTCAATTATTAGAAAGAAAGAGTCGACAAAATGCGCCAGCGTATCATAATGTACAAAACCAATTAGTGGAAAAGGTATTGGAGGTTATTCGTGGTATTCAAGTAATAAAATCATTCGCGAAAGAAAATACGAGTCTTAAAAGTTTTAACCAAGCAGTCAATGAAAGTAAACGTATAAATACAAAAATAGAAATGCAATATATCCCATTCAATTTATTGCATTTACTTAGTTTAAAAGTTGTTTCAATAATGATTGTATTAGTTGCATGCTTATTATATATGAATCATAGTATTGATTTACCTACCCTTATTATGATTTCAATTTTTTCATTTGTGATATTTGATAGTGTTGAAAATATTAATAGTGCTGCACACGTACTTGAAATGATAGATATGACGATAGATGATATTGAAAAGATAAAAAATGCTCCAGAACTGGATGAGAATGGAAAAAATTTGACGATTAAAAATGAAAATATCGCTTTTCAAAACGTGAATTTTTCATATGATGATAAACAAGTGATAAAGAATGTGAATTTTGAGATACCTACACAAACATCAACAGCAATAATTGGACCTTCAGGAAGTGGGAAATCTACATTATGTCACTTACTCTTGCGCTTTTATGATATCGATGATGGAAATATTCGCATCGATGGTGTTGATATTAAAGATATGACATTAAGTACGTTAATGTCGAAAATTAGTGCAGTATTTCAAAAGGTGTATTTATTTAATGATACGATTGAAAATAACATATTGTTTGGCAATCCAGGTGCAACGAAAGAAGAAATTATTCGTGCAGCGAAGCAAGCATGTTGCCACGACTTCATCATGTCATTACCTGAGGGATATCAAACAATGCTAAATGAAAAAGGTAGTAATTTATCTGGCGGAGAAAAGCAAAGGATTTCTATTGCTAGGGCGATATTAAAAGATGCACCAATAATTATTTTAGATGAAGCAACTGCAAGTATTGACCCTGAAAATGAACAGCTGATTCAAACGGCAATTAATGAATTAAGTAAAGGCAAAACAGTAATTACAATTGCACATAAACTTGAAACTATTAAAAATGCAGATCAGATTATAGTGCTCAATGAAGGTGAAATAATTCAAAAAGGTAGTCATGATGAATTAATTCGAAAACCAGGAATGTATCAAGACTTTATAAGAATAAAAAGTAAATCAGCAGGCTGGAAATTATAAATAATAGTTTAATATGGAATCAGAATTTGGAAATAAAAAGGGTGATAGATAATCAACAGCAAAATAAATCCCCTCACTAGGGCAATAGTGAGGGGATTTGGTGTATTTAGATGTTCAATTTATTATGTAACTAATTATAGCATTGATGAACAAGGCGCTCAACGTAATATTACAATTAATGGATTGTTTCACAAGATGGTAAAGCTAGGATGTCTTTTTATTAAGAAATAATGCAATTATTAATTTTAACTGACATATTTTATCGAATCGCTGTTTATATCTGCCTGAATTCCTTAAGAAGTCTTAGTCATTTCAATAGCAAGGTCAAAATTTTGCCAAAATTTATAGTTATACTGAGAAGTTTAAATTCATGTTTTCTTGAAAAACATGCGCCTTAAATGTAAACTTATTAATTATAAAAGTTTACATTCGGATTGAGGTGCTTATTTTTTATGAGGATTTTTATTACAAGTACGAATACTGATGTAGGCAAAACCTATGTTACAAAGCATTTATACCATGCTTTGAAAACACGTGGTCATCGAGTTTGTATTTTTAAACCATTTCAAACTGAGGAACGCCAAGACGGGACGTTTCCAGATTTAGAAGTATTTAAAAATGAATGTGATTTAAGCTATGACATAACGTCACTTTATACTTTTAAGCAACCTGTATCACCACACCTTGCATTTAAAATGACAGATCAAATTTTTCTAAATAAGCAGCGTGTATTAGATAAGGTAAAAGTTTTAGATAAGGAATTTGATTTTATCTTAATTGAGGGTGCTGGGGGAATTGCCGTACCAATATATGAAGGTACAGATGATTTCTACATGACTAAAGATCTAATCAATGATTGTGCAGATTGTGTCATCAGTGTGTTGCCATCAAAATTAGGTGCTATTAGCGATGCCATTGTTCACCAAGATTATGTTAATCAGAATGTATCGGCGAGTAATTTTTTAATAATGAATCGCTATACAGACAGCTATATTGAAAAAGACAATCAAATTACGATTGGAAAATTAACAAATAAAACAGTCTATACATTTGAAGAACATGCCACGTATGAAAATTTCTCAGAAGCATTTTTAAAACAATTAATAGGAGTTAAAAATGAATTACACACAACAACTTAAACAAAAAGACTCAGAATATGTTTGGCATCCATTTACACAAATGGGTGTATATAGCAAAGAAGAAGCAATCATCATTGAAAAAGGAAAGGGTAGTTACCTTTACGATACGAATGGCAATAAATATTTAGATGGTTATGCATCGTTGTGGGTCAATGTGCATGGTCATAATAACAAATACTTGAATAAGGTAATTAAAAAGCAACTCAATAAAATTGCCCATTCTACGCTGCTAGGATCATCAAATATTCCGTCAATAGAACTTGCGGAAAAATTAATCGAAATCACGCCAAGTAATCTAAGAAAAGTATTTTATTCTGATACAGGCAGTGCGTCTGTTGAAATCGCAATAAAGATGGCATATCAGTATTGGAAAAATATTGATAGAGAAAAATATGCCAAGAAAAACAAGTTTATAACGCTAAATCACGGCTATCATGGGGATACGATTGGTGCGGTAAGTGTTGGTGGTATCAAGACCTTTCATAAAATATTTAAAGACTTAATATTTGAGAATATTCAAGTAGAAAGCCCATCTTTTTATCGCAGTAATTACGATACTGAAAATGAAATGATGACAGCTATTTTAACGAATATAGAGCAAATTCTAATTGAAAGAAATGATGAAATCGCAGGGTTTATATTGGAACCGTTGATTCAAGGTGCGACAGGCTTGTTTGTTCATCCTAAAGGCTTTTTGAAAGAAGTCGAGAAATTGTGCAAAAAATACGATGTCTTATTAATTTGTGATGAGGTAGCAGTTGGTTTTGGGAGAACTGGAAAGATGTTTGCATGCAATCATGAAGATGTTCAACCGGATATTATGTGTTTAGGTAAGGCGATTACAGGTGGCTACTTACCACTTGCAGCTACATTGACATCTCAAAAAATATACAATGCATTTTTAAGTGATTCGCATGGTGTGAATACCTTTTTCCATGGTCATACATACACCGGGAATCAAATCGTTTGTACGGTTGCATTAGAAAATATAAGACTTTATGAAAAACGTAAGTTATTGTCACATATTGAATCGACATCATCAACACTTGAGAAACAGTTGCATGCGCTGAAGCGTCATCGAAATGTTGGTGATGTAAGAGGACGAGGCTTAATGTTTGGAGTTGAATTAGTTACAGATAAAGATAGTAAAACGCCGTTAGAAATTGAAAAAGTTGAACGTATTGTACGTAAATGTAAAGAAAACGGGCTAATGATTAGAAATTTAGAAAATGTCATTACGTTTGTGCCAGTGTTAAGTATGTCAAATAAAGAAGTGAAAACGATGGTACGTATTTTTAAAAAGGCAGTACATAACATTTTAGATAGGAAGTGTTAATATGAATTTGGCTAAACGCATATTACAAGGGGAACAATTAACAAAAGAGACTGTATTGAAAATTTATGAGGATACTAATATTGATACCTTAGATTTATTAAATGAGGCGTACATTTTAAGAAAACATTATTTCGGTAAAAAAGTAAAATTAAACATGATTTTAAATGCTAAAAGTGGTATATGTCCTGAGAATTGTGGGTACTGTGGACAATCACGAGATATTAAACAAAAACAGCGATATGCTTTAATTCCAGAGGAACAAATTATCGATGGAGCAAAGGTGGCACATGATAATCATATTGGAACATATTGTATTGTTATGAGTGGTAGAGGACCGAGCGATAAAGAAGTTGATCATATTAGTAATACTGTAAGAACGATTAAATCTCAACACCCGCAACTAAAAATCTGTGCATGTTTAGGATTAACGAATGACGAACAAGCTAAGAAACTTAAGTCAGCTGGTGTAGACAGATATAACCACAATATTAATACAAGTGAAAATTACCATGATAACGTCGTGACAACGCATAGTTATAAAGATAGAACAGATACGATAGAACTAATGAAAGCGAATAATATATCACCATGTTCTGGCGTGATTTGTGGTATGGGAGAATCTAATCAAGATATTGTTGATATGGCATTTGCTTTGAAAGAAATGGATGCCGACAGTATTCCGATTAATTTTTTGCATCCAATCAAAGGCACAAAGTTTGGAAGCATGGATGATTTAACACCAATGAAATGTTTAAGAATCGTAGCATTATTCCGATTAATCAATCCTACGAAAGAAATTCGTATTGCTGGAGGAAGAGAGGTCAACTTACGTTCGTTACAGCCATTAGCATTAAAAGCGGCGAATTCAATATTTGTCGGTGATTATCTAATTACTGGTGGGCAACCGAACCAATTAGACTACGATATGATTAATGATTTGGGCTTTGAAATTGATTATGACACTTGTGAAAATAAGGAAAACAAGAATGATGTTTCAAGAGCAAATTGATTTATTACAACAGAAAGGGTTATATCGGTCGCTTAAATCGGTAGGGTATATAGATAGACAGTATATTGAAGTAGAAAATAAGAGATGTACGAACTATACATCTAATGATTATTTAGGATTAGGTCAAATAGCGTTTGATAAGGATGATTTCGAAAGATTTATGCGGAAGTATAGTTATCACTTATCAAGTTCAAGATTAATTAGTGGAAGTTCGACAGCTTATGAAGAAATTGAAACAATGTTAGCAGGTTGGCTCGGATATAGTGCATGTACTATCTTAAATAGTGGTTATGATGCTAATTTGGCGTTATTTAATATTTTCAAAAATACAAATTGTGTCGTGTTTTCAGATCAAGAAAATCATGCGAGTATTATTGACGGTATTAAGTTAAGTGGTTTAGAAAAAGTGATATATAAGCATTTAGATATTGCTGATTTAGAAAAAAGGTTAGCGGAATACCCTAATCAAAATATACAAAAAATAATCATATCTGATAGTGTATTTTCAACGAATGGCGACGTTGTGGATATTGGTCAATTAGTCTCATTAAAGCATAAATATAACGCAACACTGATACTCGATGTTTCACATAGTTTTGGAATAGAGAATTACTCGAATTATCAAGGCATAGATATACTCACTTCTAGTTTATCTAAAGCATGTGGTGCATACGGGGGTGTGATTTTAAGTTCAAATGATGTGAAGGATATGTTAATTAATCACGGTAGACCACTCATCTACTCAAGTAGTTTGCCAATTTATAATTTGTATTTTATAAAAAGAAACATTGAAAAGTTAATAAATGCTGATGATAGACGCACTAAATTAAATAGTTTGAGTAAATATTTTAACCAAAAGTTAAAAGCACTCAATGTTAATTATAATAGTTCAAACTCGCCGATTAAGTTTATTGAGTTTGATGACATAGAAGCGGCTGAGAACATTCATCAAACATTATTAAAGCATCATGTGTTTACAAGTTATTTAAGGTATCCAACTGTGACTAAGCCAATGTTAAGAATATCATTGTCGTATTTTCATACTGAACAAGATATAGATAGGTTGTTTGAAATTTTGCATCAAGAAGATTGAGGTGATCGTCATGTATAGTATAAAAATGCGTTCTAGCAATCAAGATGTTCATATTAGTGGTGCTGAAACGATTTGTGAGTTTGACAAAATAGAACAGACGGTACAAAGGTTTTATAATAAAGGTTTTTTTCATGAAAATGGGCAACCGGATTTTCTCAATATAAAAATACAAAAAATCATGGAACCGATTCAACAAATAAAAGCATTACAAATTATTGAGGATGATAAAGCAAATCTCCAACATTTAACACAAGAATGTGGTGTCACTGAACAAGCGCTAAATCAAGGGATGACATATATTAAAAATGAAACGGTTTATACAGGAGCTATTATTCTATCTGCTATATCTGGTAAACGTTTAGATTCATTTGGACAAAGGGGGATTAGGGCAACACATTTTTCGTTTGAAGATATAAATAATAAAGGTGATCTTAATGAAAGAGTGACTGATGCCTTAGCAATTGCTAGTTGTATCAATGCGCATCCGTATGTCAAAGGAGAACTTTGCGTGTCCGATGACTTAACGTATACGACAGGTTATTTTGCCTCTGCTAAAATTGGTTACCATCGATTGTTTGATATTAAACCAGTTAATACGAGATATGGAGGCAGAATAATATTTGTGGACAATCGTATTGATTTAAATCATTACATATCATTTTTAGAAAGCACACCGAAGCAAGTTGTTTATGAAACGGTATAGGGGTTTTAGTATGACATCAAAAGATATTACTCAAATTAGTGTCATTGCTGCGATTTTAACCATTTTGGCAGTTTTGAAAATACCGTCCATTATACCAGGATTAGATTTTCAATTATCTGCACCGGCAGCATTATTAATATTAGCTTTCTTTGGAATTAAAAAGTACTTTTTAGGTGGGCTTTTATCAAGCTTATTATTGCTGATATTTGGCGTATTTAATCCAATTAATGTGATTATTTCTATTATATTTAGAGTTATAGCTATTGCAGTTGTTTATTTATTGAAAATAAATGTACTATCATTAGTTTTAGCAAGTGTATTAGGCAGTTTGGTATCTAGGCTACTATTATCTATTATTTTAAATTTACCTGTGTGGGTAGTGTTGTTAAACGCGATTCCAGGCGTAATATTCACTTTAATTGTAGCTATTCCTTTATATCTCACAATGAGAAAAAGAATGGCAGTCTTACTAAGATAATAAATCAAAACACGGTCGTCACAATTACTGTTGGCGACCGTGTTTTACTAGCTATTTATTGTTTTCAGTTTCTTTTGTATCTAACAATTTCACTTTGTGATTTTCCCAATCAATTTCATATGTTGATTTAAATGTTCTAGTTTTAAAGTTTTTATAATTTGCGCCTGCCCAGTAGAAGCCATTCCAACGAATTTGGTATAAATCCATTTCACGTTGATAAGTTACTGTAATTTTAGATTTTTTAGCGCCATCTTGTCTGTGTGATAGTACGCTTAAAAATTCTGGATTGAAGTTACTTCTAGATAATAATGGCATTTGGTGTTGCGCTATGAAGTTTTGGCCAGCGTATGCACTGCTTTGTCTGCCAGCTAAGAAGAGTTCATTACCATATGTTGGGTGGAAGCTATCTCGTCCATAAGGTCCCCAACCATTATTCATAATTTTATGTGCTTCAACTCCCCAGCCAACATTTTTATAATTTGTGTTGCGACTTAATGTTGTTCTGTAACTTTCTTGTTTATAATTAATTGTTTCAGAAAAAGCTGTATTTCCATTAAGTCCACCAGATAAACCATTAGAGATACTAATGTCACCACCAAATGTATAGCCTAAAGTATTTTGAACTTGAAACTCTTCATTTTGATTTTTTGGTGCATAATCAACGACGTTTACTGAATCATTAGATTGTGAGCTTATAGATACATTGTATTTAGCTCCCCAATATAATTTTGAAAAGTCATAGTCATTAGGATTAGGTTTCACAAAGCCTGAGTTAATATTCCCAGTAGCTTTAAGTACTAAAGTATCTTTATCATAACTTTTATCTTTGATGAAATTAAATGTTAAAATCTGTGAAATTTTAAATTTATCAGAATCTGCTGTGGCTGTTGTTTTGTATAAAGTAACTTTGTCATCGACTTTTTTTACGCTGACTGGTGTTATTTTACCTTCAGCATTAGCAGTACCAGAAAGTAATAATAATGCCATAGATGTAGCAACGGATGATTTGACTAATTTATTCATTTTCATATCAATTCTGTCCTTTCACCTTGATTTCATGAGTCTTCCAATTGACCTCGTATTTCACAGTATAGTTTCTATTTACAAATGCATTATGGACTCTATGTCCGTCTAAATAACTGTTGCCATAATGCGTTGATCTTTTAATGGCATGAGTGACATCCATGTTTCTTCCGTAAGTAATTTCAAATTCGCTTGTATCGCTTGAACCTTTTTCATGAGATACTGTGGCGATAAATGAAGGGTTAAATCCACTTTGTACAAGAGGAGGTAACTCACTGTCTGGAACGAAATAATCTCTAGGATCTTTACTATGAGGTTTGTAGCCTACAAATAAATCGCTATCAAATGCTGATTTTTGACCTGATTCAGTGGCGAATGAATTCGCTTTGACGCCCCATAAAACACTTTTTGAGTTTTGTTGTTCTACTTCACTTACATAATTTTGTTGTGTATAGCTAATCGATTTAGAATAGTTAAATGATCCATTACCACCGAGTGATGGGGCTGATTGGAAATTACCACCGATATTGTATCCTAATGTCTGACTCACGTTTGTAGATTCAATTTTATTTTTAGGTAAATAATTAATTAAAGAAACATATTTATCATTTGTTTTTAAACCAATATTATATTGGAATGGCCATCGCATAGCTTTAACATGATTAGTTTTTTTATAGTTGTAATATGTTGTTCTAGAGCTAATGAATCCTTGCATCTTTAATATCAAAGCATCTTTGTTATATTTTTTATCCTTCACAAAATCAAATTGAATATTTTGAGTCACGCCCCATTTATTACTTGTTTTATCTTCTGTCCTTTTGATAATTTCTATATCGCTTCCTTTACCGATGTCTTCAGTATCGTTGGCAGCTTTAGCATTTTCTAATAACGGATTGGCAAGAGGGGCAAGTAAGCTCACAGATAAAGTTGTAGCTAATATTTTATTTTTAAGCATAAGTTTCACTTTCTTTCTATAATTTTATTTAACTTAATTAAATAATAATATATTTTGGATGTTATTATAATTAACTGTTCATTAACAATTGACCATTATCAACTTTTTTTACAATTAAGTTGAAAATGCCATAATTCCGTTCAATTTAACCTTTTTTGTTTGGAATGCTAAAAGCTAATTTTGTGAGAAATATAGTTAATAAAACCTTGGTATTGTTGACAGTTGTAAACAATTTAAGGTAACCGATTGCACGAATGTCTTGCTTTTATTTTTAATTAATGTTTGTAAAATACAAATTGTTCTTTTTACGATTTTTGATGAATCCATCTAAAAGTTAATTATTTATTAACTTGAGAATATTTATTTAAGCTTTCAACTTAAATTGTTTCATTTGTATTATTTGTGTATCTACTCTGGTTCGATACTTTATTCTTATAAAAATCAGTTGTTATTATTAAATTTAATGTACGATAAAATAATTTAATGTTATGAGGCTGATTCAATTTGTTAAAAAATCCTGAGACAAGTATGAAGTGTCCCAGGATTTTTTAAGATGATTGAACTGTTTACTTAGGTGTAATGCTTTTAATTTTTACTTCATGTGTTTTCCAGTTCACTTCATATTTAACTGTAACGTTTCGGTTTTTAAAAGCATCATGTTTTCTATCAACGGCTAAACGATGTCTTGTCACGTAAGCATATGTAGCATCCATGTTTCTGCCGTAAGTGATTTCAAACTCGCTTTTATCACCTTTACCTCTTTCGTGTGACAATGTTGTAATAAATGATGGATTAAAGCCACTTTGAATTAAAGGAGGTAGTTGATTATCTGGGACGAAATAGTCTCTTGCTGCTGGACCAGTTGGGTCTTGTGCAAATAAGTATTGATCATATGCAGATACTTGACCATTCGGTGTAACGAATGAATTTGCTTTCACTCCCCATTTAACACCTTTAGAGTTCTGACTTTCTACTTCAGTAACATAGTTTTTTTGATTATAACTAATTGTTTTAGAGTAGTTGAATGAGCCACTGCCTCCGATTGATGGCGCTGATTGGAAGTTTCCGCCGATATTATAGCCTAATTTCTGACTAACATCTGCTGAATCAATTTTATTTTTAGGAAGATAATTGATTAAATCAACATTAGAGTCTTTCGTTTTCAAACTGATATTATATTGAAATGGCCATATCATTCTTTTAATATATGGATATTTTTTTAAGTCTGAATATGTTGTTCTAGAGCTGATGAAGCCTTGCATCTTAACAACTAGGGCATCTTTGTTATATTTTTTATCTTTTACAAAATCAAATTGAATGTTTTGAGTTATAGCTAATCGTTTGCTAGTAATGTCTTGTGTTCTTTTGATGATTTCTGCACCTTGACCGATATCTTCTATCTTATTTTCTGCTTTAGAAATTTCTATAAATGGATTGGCTAAAGGGGCTATTAAACCAACTGCTAAAGTTGCTGTTAATATTTTATTTTTAATCATAGAAATCACTTTCTTTCTATTTAATTTTAAGTTCATATATATAATAATCTATTTGTAAGCGTTTTCGAATTAACTGTTCGTTAAAAGTTAATTACTATCAACATGTATTGAAGAGACATTTTTAGCATTGTTAAATGATGTTTTTGCATTATGTTATGTTTAAAAGATTTATTGGTCGCAGGCGTTTATATAGCTACATAACTATGTTTTGCAAGTCTTATTCTATTGAATTGTTGTTTAATTATGGTGCTTGTAGTGGAAGAGGAATGGATTGCGCAATAGTTTGTGAAAATTTGAAGTTAATAAAGTTGAGCTGATTCAACTAAATGATGAACTATTCGTTAACGATGTAAGGATTATTTAACAAGTTGCAGGTAAAAAAGTGGGCTGACAAGTAGCGAAGAAACATTTAATTGATGGAAAATGAAAAAGAACCGCAGATTCGATTGAGAATCAACGGTTCTTTTTAATCACGGTTTATTACGAAAATTATTTAAAAAATGATGTAAAACTAGAGAAGATACTTTTGATTGATTATTTCCAGAATGATAATAAATTACTTAATGTATTTTTGATTGATGATGCAGTTTCAGCTGTAGTTATAGCAGCTTTAACTACTTTTGGATTTTGATAAAAGGCATATAATACTTTACCTGTGTTTAAAGTTTCAGTTACATAGTTTCTTACTTGTGCATATGATTTAGATACATATTTTTTTTGATCTTCAACTTTTAATGGTTGGATGTATGATTTGTATCCATTACCAAAAACTGATAGTACGGTTTTATCTATTGTACCTTTATATTTAAAATATTTATCAGTGTAGTACTTTGCTGTATCATATTTTTCTTTATAGCTTTTATAAGTATCTGTTAAATACTTGTAACCATAGTTAAATGAATCTTTTAATGATTGGTAGTAACCTAATAATTTAGATTGAGGAACCTCAACTTTTGGTGATTGGATTTGAGGGACTTCAACTTTTGGTGATTCTGCTTTAGGTTTTTCAATTTGTGGTGATTGAATTTGAGGAGCCTCAACTTTTGGCGCCACTTTCTTTTCAGCATCTTTTTGAGCTACTAATGCGTCTAATTGTTTCTGTAAATGCTCTTTTACATCCATAGGTGCTTTATTAACTTCACGTTGTGCTAAACGTCTGTTTTCAATTGAATCATTTTTTTGTAATTTAGTAATGGCATCGTTTGCTGATTTCACACGCTCATCATGACGAACGATTGCTTTTTCAATTGAAACTTTTTCTACAAAGCGGTTATTTTTATCGCGTAAATCTTTAGGTAATTTTGAGTTAGCTTCATATGCTGCTGATTTATCGTGTGGTGCTTTGTTATCTTGGAAATCTTTAATTGCTTTATCCGCATTTTCAATATTTTGACGTTCTTTAGCTTTAGAAGATTGTACTGATTCTACCCAAACTTGTTGGCTTTTATCAGGGTTTTCTTTAATTTGTGCAATGTAATTATTTTTTTCTTGTTCAGTTAAGTTATCATTTTTAAGAACATTGTAAAAAGCGTTTTGTTGTGCAACACGTCGGTCTGGGTTCTTGCTGTCTTTAAGTGATTCAGAGAATACTTCTTGTGCACGTTCTGGGTGTTCGCGTAATGTTTTGATGTATTGGTTACGTTGTTCTTCTGTGATACCTTTTAGATGTAATACTTGATAAAAAGCTTTTTGTTGATCTGTTACGTAGTTGTTTTGAGTTGTTTGGTGCTTAGTTGAAGTTTGTTGCGTGTTTTCACTCGCTTTTGCTTCCCCATTTGAAATCATTGTAGCTAAAGTAATTGTTGCTGCCCCAACTAGCAACTTCGAGATATATTTATTTTTCATGTGTATTCCCTTTCTTTTTACATATTAAATTTATTGTATGCTTTTAGAATTTATCACATGAGAATACAAATGGAAATTAACTAATTATTAACTAATGTTAACTAATAGATTAACTAGTGTTAACTATGTAAAAAAGCGTTTAATTCAGAACATTCAGCGTATTTTAAGTAAGGAAGTACTATATGGAGAAATGCAATAGTTTGCTAATAAATAGAGGAGAAAATTGTCTTTCGAAGAGAGTTTGGTAGAGTAGAAATCTCATTTAATTTGTCACTGATGCACTTTTTCTTCTATATAATTAGGTCACGACATTAGATAGCTTCGCTACTAATGCATAGGGTCCCAACATAGAAACTTTCGAGGCGAAAGTTAACAAACAGGGAGAGTTGGGCGCCTTTCTAGCTCATAAAATTCGCAGAAAATAAAGGAACACATTAGATAGCTTCGCAACTCATGCATAGGGTTCTAACATAGAAACTTTCGAGGCGAAAGTTAACAAACAGGGAGAGTTGGGTGCCTTTCTAGCTCATAAAATTCGCAGAAAATAAAGGAACGCATTAGATAGCTTCGCTACTAATGCATAAGCCTTTCTAGCTCATAAAATTCGCAGAAAGGCTAAAAAATATTTTTAGGGGTTGCGAATGAATAAATTAGTTTAATTTTATAAAAATTTATAAAAATTAAAAACGTTGTAAATTTAAAATAAATCATTCATAATATTGTTACTATACTAATTCAAGGTGGTTCAACGCATGTCTCATAATGAAAATCTTAAATTGGCGCAACGCGGTGCTTATTTGAGTTTAATTGTATATATAATCTTATCTATTGTTAAGTATGTCACGGGTTTTGTCTTTAACTCTGCAGCTGTAAGAGCCGACGCATTAAACAATATGACAGATATTATCGTTTCTTTAGCTGTTATTATTGGATTGAAAATTTCAATTAAACCTGCAGATCGAAATCATCCTTATGGCCATTTGAAGTCTGAAAATATTTCTTCATTATTGGTGTCATTTGTCATTATGTTTGTAGGTATCCAAGTAGTTATTCAAAATGCACCTCGTTTGTTCAAAGAAGATGACGTTGTACCTAACGCAATAACAATTATCGTCAGCTTAATCAGTGGTCTTGTAATGTTGATTGTATTTGCAGTCAATCAAAGACTAGCGAAAAGAACGAAAAGTAGTTCTTTAAATTCGGCTGCCAAAGATAATTTATCAGATAGTTTAGTCAGCATTGGAACAGCGATAGGATTAATTTTTACGCAAATCGGTTTCCCAATTGTCGATATTATTTTAGCAACATTACTAGGCTTACTAATCGTTTATACTGGTTTTGGTATTTTTAAAGAAGCAATTTTTATGTTGAGTGATGGTTTCAATGAAACTGAATTAGAAGCGTATCGCAATGATATTTTAGAAGTTGATGAAGTACAAGAAGTTAAAAGTATTAAAGGGCGTTACCATGGAAGTAGTGTGTTTATTGATGTCACAATTGTTGTAGATGCTAACCTTTCCTTAGTAGAAGCGCATCAAATTTGTGACAATGTCGAACATCATTTGCACAAAAAAGGTATTTCCTCAGTATACGTTCACCCAGAACCAGACCATCTATAATGTATTTAAACGTCTTCATAGATATATAAATATCTGAGTAGGCGTTTTTATTACATTTATTTTTAGGTGCACCTAAAAATATTTTTTAAACCTTAGAAAAATGGCGAACAAAGGTGTATAATATGATTTGTTATTAGGTGGTTATTGATTCATTTATGAATTAAAAAATGAAAATGGGGAATAGGATTTATGTATTTAATGTCTAGTGATAATTGATTTAATCATTGAATTTTAAAATATATTGAAAAGAAAATTACTAAGATTAAATCATCTTAAAATATCCCTGAAATAACGTCCTAAAGATTAAAGGAAAGAGGTTATAAGTTATGCCAAAATTAATTTTATGTCGTCATGGACAAAGCGAGTGGAATGCTAAAAACTTATTTACTGGATGGGAAGATGTTAATTTATCTGAACAAGGTATTAATGAAGCGACTAGAGCAGGTGAAAAAGTAAGAGAAAATAACATTGCCATCGATGTAGCTTTTACATCGTTATTAACACGTGCTTTAGATACAACGCATTATATTTTAACTGAATCTAAACAACAATGGATTCCTGTATATAAAAGCTGGCGTTTAAATGAACGCCACTATGGTGGATTGCAAGGCTTAAATAAAGATGATGCTAGAAAAGAATTTGGAGAAGAACAAGTACATATTTGGCGTCGTTCTTATGATGTGAAACCACCTGCTGAAACCGAAGAACAACGTGAAGCTTACTTAGCTGATCGTCGATATAATCATTTAGATAAACGTATGATGCCTTATTCTGAAAGTCTGAAAGATACTTTAGTTCGAGTGATACCATTTTGGACAGATCATATTTCACAATATTTGCTAGATGGTCAAACGGTATTAGTTTCTGCACACGGAAATTCAATTCGCGCATTGATTAAATATCTTGAAGATGTGTCAGATGAAGATATCATTAATTATGAAATTAAAACAGGTGCACCGCTTGTTTATGAATTAACGGATGATTTAGAAGTTATAGATAAATACTACTTATAAAAAAAGAGCTGCATGTACACAAGGAGTGAGTGTATATGCAGCTCTTAAATATGTGAAGTAATGTAAGGAAATAGTTAAGTATAGAGTTTATATTAACGAGCTAGGGATACTCGAAAATATAATTAGACATACAATATAGTCAAATTAAAACAATTATTTCGCTCTTTTATGTTGCTTAATAATCTTTAAAGCACGCTTTCTTGTTTTAATGTTAGGGCTATTTAAATTACGACGAGCAGTCTGTAAATCTAATTTCATCTCTATCCCTCCTTGTAAATATATTATGACCGATAACTACTCATATGTAAATAGTAATGATTACGTTTTAAAGAAATTGTAATAAAGTCGTGCTAATTTTTTTGAAAATGGGTATAATTACCGGATATCTAAAAATGAGTGTTGTTTTTTAGATGGTGAGGGGGAAGCTTTAAATGTCGAAGAAACAAAAATTAACGATGATTATTACTATGCTGATGGGTGGATTTTTTGGATTATTAAATGAAACACTATTAGTGACGGCTTTACCAAGTATTATGAAAGATTTTGAAATTTCATATACACAAGTTCAATGGTTGACAACAGCTTTTTTATTGACTAATGGGATTGTTATTCCTTTGTCCGCGCTTGTTATACAACGTTATACAACAAGACAAGTGTTTTTAGTGGGTATTTCTATCTTTTTCTTAGGTACATTACTCGGCGGCTTGAGTCCGCACTTTGCAACATTATTAGTTGCTAGAATTATTCAGGCGTTAGGCGCAGGTATTATGATGCCATTGATGATGACAACGATTTTGGATGTTTTCCAACCGCATGAACGCGGTAAATATATGGGGATATTTGGTTTGGTAATTGGTTTAGCACCAGCTATTGGACCTACTCTTTCAGGTTACCTTGTTGAATATTTTAACTGGAGATCGCTTTTCCATGTTGTCGCTCCAATTGCAGCTGTGACATTTTTAATTGGATTTAAAACGATAAAAAATGTTGGAACTACAATTAAAGTACCTATTGATTTTATTTCTGTCATTTTTTCTGTACTAGGTTTCGGCGGGTTATTGTATGGAACGAGTTCAATTTCAGAAAAAGGTTTTGATAATCCTATCGTATTAGTATCTATGATTGGAGGCGTTGTTTTAGTCGCATTATTTGTATTACGTCAATATCGGCTATCAACACCATTATTAAATTTTGCTGTATTTAAAAATAAACAATTTACAGTTGGTATCATTATTATGGGTGTCACAATGGTATCGATGATTGGTTCGGAAACGATTTTACCTATCTTTGTGCAAAATTTATTGCATCGTTCAGCTTTAGATTCTGGGTTAACTTTATTACCAGGAGCAATTGTTATGGCATTTATGTCGATGACTTCGGGTGCTTTATATGAAAAGTTTGGTCCTAGAAAGCTTGCTTTAGTAGGTATGGCGATTGTTGTTATTACTACGGCTTATTTTGTTGTAATGGATGAACAAACATCAACAATCATGTTGGCAACAGTTTATGCGATTCGAATGGTTGGTATCGCGTTAGGATTAATTCCAGTAATGACCCATACGATGAATCAATTAAAGCCAGAAATGAATGCACATGGTTCATCTATGACAAACACAGTACAACAAATTGCTGGTTCTATCGGAACAGCTGCATTAATTACTATTTTATCCCATGCAAGCAAAAACTTTTCTCCAACTATGTCAGACTATAATGGCATGAACAAAATTGATATGATGAATCAAATTAAAGTTGATACGATGTTGCATGGTTATCACGCTGGATTTTTATTTGCATTATTGATTACAGTTGTTAGTTTCTTTTGTTCATTTATGTTACAAGGTAAGAAAAAAGAAGTTGATTCTCGTCAATAAATATAAGTTGCTAGCTATATAAAGCTTTTTAGCAAAAGTTCAACATATTGACTTATCCGGCATTTCAGATTAAAATATTTTTATTCCGATTAGAATAATAAGAATAAGGAGATATATTCTATGAAAAGACTTTTATTTGTGATGATAGCTTTCGTTTTCATATTGGCTGCATGTGGAAACAATTCGTCAAAAGACAAGGAAGCTAATAAAGATAGCAAGACAATTAATGTTGGTACTGAGGGGACTTATGCACCATTTAGTTTCCATGATAAAGATGGTAAATTAACTGGTTACGATATTGATGTTATTAAAGCAGTGGCTAAAGAAGAAGGTTTAAAACTTAAATTTAATGAAACTTCTTGGGATTCTATGTTTGCAGGTTTAGACGCAGGGCGTTTTGATGTAATCGCGAACCAAGTGGGTATAAATCCTGATAGAGAAAAGAAATATAAATTTTCTAAGCCTTACACATTCTCAAGTGCTGTTTTAGTTATTCGTGAAAATGAAAAAGATATTAAAGATTTTGATGATGTTAAAGGTAAGAAGTTAGCACAAACATTCACATCTAATTATGGTAAATTAGCTAAGGATAAAGGTGCTGATATTACAAAAGTTGATGGCTTTAACCAATCAATGGATTTATTATTGTCTAAGCGTGTTGATGGTACATTTAATGATAGTCTGTCATACTTGGATTATAAAAAACAAAAACCTAATGCTAAGATCAAAGCAATCAAAGGTAATGCTGAACAAAGTAGATCTGCATTTGCATTTTCTAAAAAAGCAGATGATGAAACAGTTCAAAAATTCAATGATGGCTTGAAAAAAATCGAGGAAAACGGTGAATTAGCTAAAATAGGTAAGAAATGGTTTGGTCAAGATGTTTCTAAATCTAAATAGCGAACAACAACATGCGCTAGATGCTGCAAAACAAGCTTTCGGACCTATGCTAGAAGGTTTGGTCAAATATTCAATTCCTATTACATTAGTTACATTTGTTTTAGGATTGATTATTGCATTATTTACAGCATTAATGCGAATTTCAACGAGTAAAATTTTAAGAAGTATTTCACGTGTCTATGTATCTATTATTCGAGGAACACCAATGATAGTACAATTATTTATCATATTTTATGGTATTCCAGAATTAGGTAGATTATTAACAAATGACGCTGACAACCAATGGACATTGGCACCTGTAGTGGCTGCTATTATTGGTTTATCATTAAATGTAGGTGCGTATGCTTCGGAAATTATTCGTGGCGGTATTATTTCTATACCGAAAGGACAAACAGAAGCTGCATATTCCATCGGTATGACGTATGGTCAAACGATACAACGTATCATTTTACCGCAGGCAATTCGAGTGTCGATTCCTGCACTAGGTAATACATTTTTAAGTTTAATCAAAGATACATCATTATTAGGATTTATTTTAGTGGCTGAAATGTTTAGAAAAGCTCAAGAAGTTGCGTCTACAACATATGAATATTTAACAATTTATGTGTTAGTTGCGCTAATGTACTGGGTGGTATGCTTTATTATTTCAATTATCCAAGGTATCTATGAATCTTATATTGAAAGAGGGTATCGCTCATGATTCAATTGAACAATATCCATAAATCATTTAATGATGTTGAAGTCATCAAAGGTATTGATTTATCTGTTGAACAAGGTGAGGTTGTAACCTTAATCGGTCGATCTGGTTCAGGTAAAACAACATTGTTACGTATGATTAATGCATTAGAAATTCCAACTGAAGGTACAGTTTATGTTAACGGCAAAACATATACATCTAAAGATAAAAAATCACAAATAGAAGTTCGTAAACAGTCTGGTATGGTATTTCAAAGTTATAACCTTTTTCCGCATAAGACGGCATTAGAAAATGTAATGGAAGGTCTTATCACAGTTAAAAAGTTGAAAAAGGATGAGGCACGTGGGAAATCACTTGAGTTACTTGAGAAAGTTGGTTTAACACATGTCAAAGATCAACGTCCACATGCATTATCAGGTGGTCAACAACAACGTGTTGCTATTGCAAGAGCACTAGCAATGAACCCTAAAGTGATGTTGTTTGATGAACCAACATCTGCACTTGATCCTGAACTTGTGAATGATGTTTTAAAGGTTATTAAAGATTTGGCTAATGAAGGCATGACAATGGTCATTGTGACACATGAAATGCGTTTTGCTAAAGAAGTATCTAATAACATTGTATTTATTCATGAAGGCATGATCGGAGAACAAGGGGCTCCAGAAGAGATGTTCAATCGTCCGAAAACAGAAGAATTAAGACGTTTCTTAAATGTTATAAATGAAGAATAATCAAATAGAACCACGTATCATGTTTTAGTATGGCGATGAAGCCATATACATGATGCGTGGTTCTTTGTTATGTTGTCATAATCTTGGAGCGATATTTTAACGACGTTTATGATTTAAATACTGCTGAATTTTGTAAAACATTGGTTTGATAGGCTTAATAAAGTCACCGATATACTCTTCTACATGTGCGTTAAAACCTTTTTTGAATTGTTGGACGCCATAGTCTTCTGATGACTCTGAAAAGTCACCGGTAATACCATAAAAATTATAGCGATCAATATGATGCGCTTTAGCAAACTTAATCATTTCCCACTGCAAATGGTAGGCACCCATATAAGCATTATATTTAGGGTTTGAACCACTAGATAAGTAATAAACTTCATGCTCATTGTAGATAAATAAAGCAGAAGCTAAGTTTAAGACTGCACCATCTTGTTCAATTTGTTCTATTGTATTGTCGATTTTACGCTTATTGCTATTTAGCTGTTGTTCTAGCTGTGTGCGTTTCGTTTTATTTTTCTTTGAATTAGGACTTTCTTTCAATGCTTCTTCAACACCTGAGAGTTCAGCTGTTAATTGTTGTTGCTTTAATTGTAACGTTTTTAAATACTCGTTTAAATCAATATACGCCAACTTTAACATGGCGTGGTCATCGTATAACTTTTGCATTTCTTCAAAGTATGGTAACTCACGGAATTTGAAACCATGCTTTTCCTCAGCCATATGGAATAAGTCGAAAAAAGTTTGCGTTTCATCAATCGTTAACGTTTTAGTTTTGACACCAATATCATATGTTTTTTTAATATTACGTCTCGTTTGATAATCCATTTCTTTTAATAACTGGTCTTCTGTTTTATCCTTTAAATCTAATACAGATAACCAACGGATTTGACTCATTGAATCATAACCGACTGGAAAACCTTGATGCTTATAGCCTAATGTGTCCATTGTTCTAACAAATGCTCGGTTGTCATAAGACTTAACAATTTCACCATCTGCATTGCGTAAATTTTCAATTAAATATGGATCTACAAGGACATATAAACAATTGTGTTTCTTTAAATATGACGTTAATGCTTTAAAGAAAAATGCTACTAATGATTGATTTGTATAATCCATCACTGGCCCGCGATGTGTATAAAAATATTTGAAAAATTTAAGTGTGCGTGCTTCTGTCAATAAGCATCCTGCAATCACTTGACCATTGTCATCTTTAACCCCTACAAGATGCACATCGCCTTTTAAATCAACTCTATGATTGTAATGAATAGCTGATTGTGTGTAATGTGAAAAATGCTTTGTTGTAAACGCATTGAACTCATCCGAAGTCAACGTTACAAAGTTCATTTTATCCCATCCCTCTCTGAATTGAACTGTAATTTTTGAATTTATTAATAATGCTATTTTTTTATTTTATCAAAAACTGATTACAAATACACATAGAAAATGAAATATATTTTTCTTTGACTATACATAACTGTTATTTCTTTGGATATTTATATTAAATGCATTGGTAGTAGTTGTAGCGCATTAATGTTTGACGGTGTATAGTATTAATTATATTGAAAGTTAGTTGGAAGTTGATAGTAGGAGTGGGAGCATTGAAGCGATTTGTGGCGACGGTATTATTATTACTAGTCTTTATATCAGGATGTGGTAATGATAAATATGTGAAAGAAATAGATGAAGCAGTTAAAATTCAAAATCAAAAACAAGAACAACTTGCCAAAAAAGGCAACGGTGATCGTGTTGATCATTTTGAACGCAAAGATGCTAATATTTATGTCTATGATAAGGATAAAATTATCATTTTAGCTTATAAACCTTTGAGTAATGATGATGAAGTGCATTATTATGCATATGATTTTAGTGATAAACGTGTATCATATAAGCAAGATTTTGATTCGAGACGATATTATCAACAACATGATGCGGATTATCATGAAGAAAATATGACGAACTAGATATGAACAGGAGTTATTATGACTAAAAAATTACTAACATTATTTATAGTGAGCATGTTAATTTTAACAGCTTGCGGTAAAAAAGAATCAGCAACGACATCCTCGAAAAACGGCAAACCATTAGTTGTCATATATGGCGACTATAAATGTCCTTTTTGTAAAGAATTAGATGAAAAAGTCATGCCAAAGTTGCGTAAAAATTATATAGATAATCACAAAGTGGAATACCAATTTGTCAATTTAGCTTTCTTAGGTAAAGACTCAATTGTTGGTTCGCGTGCGAGTCATGCAGTATTGATGTATGCACCTAAATCATTTTTAGATTTTCAAAAGCAATTATTTGCTGCCCAGCAAGATGAAAATAAAGAATGGTTAACAAAAGAACTATTAGATAAACATATTAAACAACTGCATTTAGATAAAGAGACGGAAAATAAAATTATAAAAGATTACAAGACAAAAGATAGCAAGTCTTGGAAAGCTGCAGAGAAAGATAAAAAAATAGCGAAAGATAATCATATAAAAACGACACCAACTGCATTTATTAATGGCGAGAAAGTTGAAGATCCATATGATTATGAAAGTTATGAGAAGTTATTAAAAGATAAAATAAAATAATCTTAATTGTTGAGATAAGTAAGTGATATCAATTTATTAGGACAATATGAAAAGGCAATTTCTATTAGCGATATGATAGAGATTGTCTTTTTAATGTATGAAGTCTAAATAGGTAGAAATTATCATGTAAACATTGTTTAGTAGGGAATCAGTACAGGATAGGTATTGATTCTTCCCCGTGCGAAATCTTGATTAGTAGTTTTTTTCTGTGTCGCTTGTTTTATTGTACAGATATTTGTACAATTGAGGTGTGTTAAAAGGAGGCGATAAATATGATTATTAAAAATTATTCATACGCTCGACAGAATTTAAAGGCACTTATGACAAAAGTAAATGATGATAGTGATATGGTAACTGTAACATCTACTGATGATAAAAACGTAGTAATCATGTCAGAATCAGATTATAACTCCATGATGGAAACACTTTACCTCCAACAGAACCCAAATAATGCTGAACACTTAGCTCAATCAATTGCAGATCTAGAACGTGGGAAAACTATAACGAAAGATATAGATGTATAATGGCTAGGTTAAATATTACGTTTTCGCCTCAAGCCTTTGAAGATTATAAGTATTTTCAGCAGAACGATAAAAAAATGGTGAAGAAGATTAATGAGTTACTTAAAAGTATTGACAGAAATGGTGCATTGGAAGGTATAGGTAAGCCTGAAAAGTTAAAATCGAATCTGACTGGGTATTATAGTAGACGTATCAATCACGAACATAGATTGGTTTATACAGTAGATGACAATCATATAAAAATAGCATCATGTAAATACCATTATTAAATCTAAAAGTCACACTATAAAAATAGGGTAAGTTATTTTAGGACAATATGAAAAGGCAATTTCTATTAGCAATATGATAGAGATTGTCTTTTTTCTTATATTATGACGTTCGTAAATACTATAAAGTTTTCTGTATCATATTTGTACAATAGTCATGTATTAGATAAAACGAAAAGTGGTAAATACCTAAAGTATGATTCGACTTTATATTATTTATAAAAACAGTGCTTGTATTTTAAGTAGCATGAGTATATAATTTTAAAACGTAAAGATTACTATTTAGGAGGGTGACTATGAAAAAGAAATTAGGTATGTTACTTCTTGTACCAGCCGTAACTTTATCATTAGCCGCATGTGGGAATGATGATGGAAAAGATAAAGATGGCAAGGTAACAATTAAAACGACAGTTTATCCATTGCAATCATTTGCAGAGCAAATTGGTGGAAAACACGTGAAGGTATCATCAATCTATCCAGCAGGGACAGATTTACATAGCTATGAACCAACACAAAAAGATATATTAAGTGCAAGCAAGTCAGACTTGTTTATGTATACAGGGGATAATTTAGATCCGGTTGCTAAGAAAGTTGCATCTACTATCAAAGATAAAGATAAAAAACTGTCTTTAGAGGATAAATTAGATAAAGCAAAGCTTTTAACTGATCAACACGAGCATGGTGAAGAGCATGAACATGAGGGGCATGATCATGAGAAAGAAGAACATCATCATCATCATGGTGGATATGATCCACACGTATGGTTAGATCCTAAAATTAACCAAACTTTCGCTAAAGAAATTAAAGATGAATTAGTGAAAAAAGATCCAAAACATAAAGATGACTATGAGAAAAACTACAAAAAATTAAACGACGATCTTAAGAAAATTGATAACGATATGAAGCAAGTTACAAAAGATAAGCAAGGTAATGCAGTATTCATTTCACATGAATCAATTGGATACTTAGCTGATCGTTATGGTTTTGTTCAAAAAGGTATTCAAAATATGAATGCTGAAGATCCATCACAAAAAGAATTAACTAAAATTGTTAAAGAAATTAGAGATAGCAATGCTAAATATATTCTTTACGAAGATAATGTTGCGAATAAAGTGACTGAAACAATTCGTAAAGAAACAGATGCGAAGCCTTTAAAATTCTACAACATGGAGTCTTTAAATAAAGAACAACAGAAAAAAGATAATATTACGTATCAATCATTAATGAAATCTAATATTGAAAATATCGGTAAAGCTTTAGACAGTGGTGTTAAAGTGAAAGACGACAAAGCTGAAAGTAAACATGACAAAGCAATTTCTGATGGGTATTTTAAAGATGAGCAAGTTAAAGACCGTGAATTAAGCGATTATGCTGGTGAATGGCAATCTGTTTACCCTTACTTAAAAGACGGTACGCTTGATGAAGTGATGGAACATAAAGCTGAAAATGATCCTAAGAAATCTGCTAAAGATTTAAAAGCTTATTATGACAAAGGATATAAAACTGATATTACTAACATTGATATAAAAGGAAATGAAATTACATTTACTAAAGATGGTAAGAAACACACTGGTAAATATGAATACAATGGTAAGAAAACATTGAAATATCCTAAAGGTAACCGTGGCGTGAGATTTATGTTTAAATTGGTCGATGGTAATGATAAAGACTTACCGAAATTCATCCAATTTAGCGATCACAACATTGCACCTAAAAAGGCAGAACACTTCCATATCTTTATGGGTAATGATAATGACGCGTTATTAAAAGAAATGGATAACTGGCCAACATATTATCCTTCAAAATTAAATAAAGACCAAATCAAAGAAGAAATGTTAGCGCATTAATTCAACAGGTTTGCACACTCTACTCAACTGTTAATAGCTGAATAGAGTGTGTTTTTTATTTCGTAGTTATCAATTTCAACAGAGGGAATGATTAATATTACTATAGTTTATAACAAATGATTTGGTAACATATGTTACTCAATGCATGTTAAGATGAGTAAATATAAAAGATAGGGAGTGGGAAGATGACGATTAAAGTTGAAGATAATAAAATTATTTTTTCAAGAACGATAGAAGCACCGATTGAAAAGGTGTTTGATGCCTATACGACAAAAGCATTATTTGAAAAATGGTTTCATCCAAAAGACGCTAGTACCAAAGTGTTTCGCTTTAATGCTGTTTCAGGCGGTGATGCATTTTATGCGATTAAAACACCTACAATGACCAGCTATACATTAGCAGAATATAAAACGGTTAAGCGTCCATATTTAATTGAATATATTGACTCATTTGCGACACCTCAAGGTGCAAAAGATACAAAAATGCCAAGCATGAAAATTACTTTGTCATTTTCCAAGAGCAATACAACGAAAACGACAGTGACATCAACATCGGTATTTCCAACAAAAGAAGCCGCTCAACAAGTCATAAACATGGGTGTTGAACAAGGTATGAATCAAACTTTAGATCAACTTGATGCTTTATTGAAATAAAGTTGTTGAAAATATGTAAAAAATTTTATATGCCATTCAGTTTATAATAATAACGTAATATTATTAATTGAATGAAGGATGATTCGATGGCACAACGTTACATTAAAGTATTAATATTATATATTTTTACTACGCTTTTATCTTCAATTACTGTTACTTCGAAATGTGTACCAAATAAAGTGGTTAGATTTATTTTGCGTACAGTCGTAGGCTACAGTGTATTTGCATATGGTTTACATTACTTTTCAAATTTAAAAAAGAATAAGTAATACTTTACATAAAGCGAGATAAAATGAGCGTCGTAATATCTTAAATCATAAAGATATTAGCCAATCACGCGATTTATCTCGCTGTTTTTATGAAAGAAAACTACATTTTTGAGAGAATAAAAAGATTTTTCTGAAATTTAAACTATCAATTACATTGATTTACTAATATAATTAGAAAGTAAATTTTATTTGATCAAAGTAAATGGGGGAAGTACTGTGATAGAAAATAAGAAAACAGTTGAAGATACATATTCAACAGGCGCAATTGTTGATTCAATATCATCTTCAGTACAAATGAAGCAAGTAATGGTACAGCAAACACCTGGCCGATATATGCTTAAAGCAATGATGGCCGGATTTTTACTCTCAATCGTTACTGTATTTATGTTCGGAATAAAGACGCAGTTTGCGAGTACTCACGTAGATGGACTTATCAATTTAATGGGAGCCATTGCGTTTAGTTTAGGTTTGATTTTAGTTGTATTAACTAACTCTGAATTATTAACAAGTAACTTCATGTACTTTACAGTAGGCTGGTATTATAAAGTCGTTTCTGTTAAGAAGATGACTTGGATTTTATTATATTGTTTCTTAGGAAATATTTTAGGTGGGTTTGTGTTATTTTTCTTAATGAAATTTGCGCATGTCATGACACCTGAAATGACACAAGCTTTAACAGCTTTAGTTCAGAAAAAGACTGTTGATTCAACATGGTTGAATATTTTTACAAAAGGTATTTTCTGTAACTTCTTTATTAATATTGGTATTTTCATCTCTATGCAATTCAAAGGCGGCTTAACAAAGGCATTCTTCATAGCTTGTGGTGTCGTGGTCTTTGTATACATGGGATATGAGCACGTTGTGTTCAATGCAGGTCTATATGCAGGTATGGTATTCTTTAACCTTGATGCAGTTTCATGGTTACACGTTTTAAAAAATATCGTTTTTGCTTTCTTAGGTAACTTTGTCGGTGGCGGTATTTTTGTAGGTCTCGTTTATGCTTTCTTAAATGGTAAGCGTAATCGTTTAGAGCAACAATAATTAAGATGTAGTGATTAAATAGCGTAACAATGAATCATTCTTCCAAACCATTCATGAATTTGAATGGTTTTTTTACGTTGAGAGAGTAATTTTTAATAAGTTTCATGAGAGTATTGGTGTATTCAGATGAAGCATACTTTCTGACATGTGATAAATTTATTGATACACTTTGATGGATATTTATTTTAAAAATAAAATATGGTTAAATCATTTAAAAAAGAGTGGGGATTAATATGACAAAAACGATGATTCGACTCGCAAGTGAACAAGATGCAGAAAAATTGCAACAACTCATGCATGAAGCATTTACGCCTCTAAGAGAACTAGGTATTGATTGGCCTTCGGTTAATGCTAATTTAGATGCTGTTAAAGAAAATATAGATAAAAATACTACATTTGTCATGACAATTGATGATGAAATTATATCTACGATTACGGTTAGATATCCTTGGGGAAGTGTGAAAAGTATTTCGGGTTATCCTTTTGTCTGGTGGTTTGCGACAAATCCTGAGTATGAAGGGAAAGGCTATGGTAGCCAATTACTTACTTATGTTGAAGAAGCATTTTTGCGAGATACGTTAAAGTCAGCGGCAGTTACTTTAGGTACATCTGCAAGATTGCATCCGTGGTTACTTAAAATTTATGAAAAAAGAGGTTATGAAATATACAGCGAACATGAAAATGATGATGGCGATTTAGGTGTGATCATGCGCAAAGTATTGATACCCGAGCGCTTTGACGAAACAATATTAGGCCAACCACCATTTTAAGATAATAATATACACTACAAGCGACCGATATATTAATGCTTGCTCAAATAAATGTTGAGTAGGGATTCATATATCGGTCGCTTTTTTTGATTTAACAAAAAGGGAAAATGTATAAGGAATATGCATGACTACAGGCATCAGGGAATTCCCTGATTTTACATTATAATGTGATTCTTTTCACAAAAACAAAATGATTTGGTATACAATACGTGTGAAAGGGTTGGTAAATGTGAATGGGAATATCATTGTTGCACATGGCATGAGGCACGGACGACAGAATCAAGCGTTAGAAGCATTTATTTCTGAATTAATAAAAGATGATATACATCACTATGATATTGCGTTTTTAGAAAGTGAGCATCAGGATTTAGAGACGGTAATGACGACGTTGGTTCAAAGTGGGGTTGACCATTTTAAAATTGTACCATTGCTAATCTTTAGTGCAATGCATTATCTCAAGGATATACCGAATATCGTTCATGAAATGAAACGACGGTATCCAGACATAAAGGTAGAAGTAAGCGAGCCACTTGGCACACATCCTTTAATGAGACGATTAATTGAACAACGTATTTGTGACGCATTAGCAGGTGACGAACAACAAGTTGGAGTTATGGTTGTTGCACACGGCAATATTAATGGAAAGTTTACTAAGGCACACGAAGAGTTACAAATATGCGCTCAAAATTTGCAAATTAGCAAGCCGACATATGCGAGAACGCTATATGGAGAGATTAGTTTTACACATGATTTAGAAAGCATCTCGAAACGGTATCAAAAATTGATTGTCGTACCATTATTTTTATATGACGGAAGACTTGTTAACAAAGTGAAGCAGCAAATGAATGACATGGTTATTAATACAGATATACACTTCACACCTTCAATTAACTTCGACCCAATTTTAAAGCAAATCATTAACGATAGATTAGAAAGCTTAATGATTCCAATGAAAATATAAAAGCACTAACGAAAAATTAATACCTTTTTTTGAAATAAATATTATGGAGTAAAGGGGCATATTTTATGGCAAAGCAAAAACTAGTAATGATTGGTAACGGTATGGCGGGCATTCGAACAATCGAAGAAATATTAGAGCGCGCCAACGATTTATATGATATTACGGTAATTGGTAAAGAACCTTATCCAAACTATAACCGCATCATGCTTTCAAATATTTTACAAAATAAAATGACAGTTGAAGAAACAATTATGAATCCATATGAGTGGTATGAGGAACATGGTATCGAGTTAATTACAAATGATCCTGTAATTGAAGTAGATAGAGCAAATCAATCAGTTACTACTGCAAATGGTATTGAAGTATCATACGATAAATTGATTTTTGCGACAGGTTCTAAAGCATTCGTCATTCCAGTTCCAGGTTCGACATTACCGAGTGTAATTGGTTGGAGAACGATTGATGATACTGAACAAATGATGAACATTGCGAAGACTAAAAAGAAAGCAATTGTAATTGGTGGAGGCTTACTAGGTTTAGAGTGTGCACGTGGTTTATTAGATCAAGGTATGGAAGTAACGGTGTTACATTTAGCTGAATGGTTGATGGAAATGCAGCTAGACCGTAAAGCTGGAAATATGCTTAAAGCAGATCTAGAAAAGCAAGGTATGAAGTTTGAAATGCAAGCCAACACAACTGAAATCTTAGGCGAAGATGATGTTGAAGGTGTTAAATTGGCTGATGGACGCGAGATTCCGGCAGACTTAGTTGTTATGGCAGTAGGTATTCGACCATACACAGAAGTAGCCAAAGAATCAGGTCTAGATGTTAATCGAGGTATTGTTGTCAATGATGTGATGCAAACAAGTGATAGCAATGTATATGCAGTTGGTGAATGTGCAGAACATAACGGCAAAGTTTATGGACTCGTTGCACCACTATATGAACAAGGTAAAGTATTAGCTGATCATTTAACAAATAAAGAAACGAACGGATACAAGGGATCAACAACATTTACGTCATTAAAAGTTTCTGGGTGTGACTTGTATAGTGCTGGTCAAATTGTAGAAAATGCAGAAATTAAAGGTATTGAAATATTTAATAGTGTTGATAATAACTATAAAAAAATCTTTTTAAAAGACGGTAATGTAGTTGGTGCAGTACTATATGGTGATATCGATGATGGTTCACGCTTTTATAACATGATGAAAAAAGGTGAATCCACTGAAGATTACACACTTGTATCATTGCTTACTAAAGGTGGAGAAGAGGCATCGCTATCAATTGCTGATATGGCTGATGATGAAACAATTTGTGGTTGTAATGGTGTTGATAAAGGTACTATAGTAAATGCGATTACGGAAAATGGCTTTACAACAGTTGAAGAAGTAACGGCTAAAACAAAAGCGGGGAATTCATGTGGTAAATGTAAACCGCAAATTGCTCAAATATTGCAGCACACTTTAGGAGATGACTTTGTTGCCGCAAAACCTGCTGGTATATGTGGTTGCACTGATTTGACACGCGATCAAATTGTAACGCAAATAAGAGCGAAAGGTTTAAAAACATCTAAAGAAGTTCGACATGTTTTAAACTTTAAAAACAAAGGTGGATGTCCAAAATGTCGACCTGCGATTAACTATTATTTGAATATGGTTTATCCGCATGATCATGAAGATGAAAGAGAATCAAGATTTGCTAACGAACGTTACCATGCGAATATTCAAAATGATGGTACATTTTCTGTTATACCTCAAATGCGTGGGGGTGTTACAGATGCAGACCAACTGATTCGTCTAGGAGAAGTGGCTAAGAAATATCATGTGCCACTAGTTAAAGTGACAGGTTCGCAACGTGTTGGTTTGTATGGAGTTAAAAAAGAAGAATTACCAAATATATGGGAAGACCTAGGTATGCGTTCAGCATCAGCTTATGGTAAGAAAACTCGCTCAGTTAAAAGCTGTGTTGGTAAAGAGTTTTGTCGATTTGGTACGCAATACACGACACGACTTGGCATTCGTTTAGAAAAAACATTTGAATACATCGATACACCTCATAAATTCAAAATGGGTGTATCAGGCTGCCCAAGAAGTTGTGTTGAATCAGGTGTTAAAGATTTTGGTATTATCTCAGTTGAAAATGGATTCCAAATCTATATCGGTGGTAATGGTGGTACAGAAGTTGAAAAAGCTGAATTTTTAACAACTGTAGAAACAGAAGATGAAGTAATCAAATTATGTGGTGCTTTGATGCAATATTATCGCGAAACAGGTATATATGCTGAAAGAACAGCGCCATGGTTAAGAAGACTTGGATTTGAAAATGTAAAAGAAGTCTTACTTGACCCAGAAAGACAAAATGAACTATTTGAACGCATTATGGATGCTAAAAAAGCAGTCGAAGCTGAACCTTGGGAAGCAATAACTAGCAATGCGCAAGCACGTAAAATTTTTGAAGTGGAGAAGGTGTAATACATGGAAACAAAAGAAAAAATTAAAGTGACAACTATAGATGAATTAACACCCCTAATTGGAAAAAAGGTTATTGTCAAAGGCAAAGAGGTAGGGTTGTTTTTAACAGAAAGTGGCAAAATTCATGCGATTCACAATATCTGTCCACACAAACAAGGACCATTGTCTGAAGGGACAGTGAGTGGGGAATATGTATTTTGCCCGCTCCACGATCAAAAAATTGATTTAAATACAGGTATTGTTCAAGAACCTGATGAAGGTTGTGTAGATGTTTATGAGGTAGAAGTTACAGACGGGAACGTATATATATGTCTGTAGATAAATATGGCAAGGTTTACTTGATAGGTGCGGGACCAGGTAATCCGAATTATTTGACTAAAAAGGCTGAGCGTTTAATACGTGAAGCGGATGTTATACTATATGATCGATTAGTGAATCCGTTAATTTTACAATATGCGAATTTGACTACTGAAATTATCGATGTTGGTAAAAAGCCGTATGCAAAACACATTCAGCAAGAAAAAATAAATGAATGTATCGTGGAAGCAGCACGTCGATATAACAAGGTTGTGAGGCTTAAAGGTGGCGACCCAGCAATATTTGGACGAGTGCAAGAAGAAGTCGACACACTAAATGAACATCATATTGCGTTTGAAATTGTACCAGGGGTGACATCAGCGAGCGCAGCAGTTGCTACTATGCAGACAGGTTTGACAATGCGTACAGTTGCTAAAAGTGTGACATTTTCTACAGGTCACTTTAAAGATTCAGAAGAAAATGAAGTGGATGTCAATTCCTTAGTGAATGGTGGCACGTTAGCAATTTATATGGGGGTAAAACGTTTAGGGAAAATTATCACACAGATACAACAATACACAGATATTGATTACCCGATAGCGATTGTCTTTCAAGCATCGTGTTTTAACGAGTTTGTTGTTAAGGGGCGTTTAAGTAATATTATTTCAAAATTGCAACACTATTCAATTGAGGCGAAACCAGGTATATGTATTATTGGGGAAGTTGTTGGTTATACTGAAAACACTCCTAAATCATATGATCCTATGAAGCAATTTTATGTAGTAAGTGGTTCTAAACATGACGCCCTTATGCTCTGTGAACATTTATATGACGAAGGTTATGGCTGTTTGCTAAACCCAAATGATACATCGAATGGCACATATCATTCGTCGCAATATGATTACTATGATGTATTTATTAAGCAGCAAGAAAATGTAACATATATTTCAACCGATCATGCAGATGCTAATACAGTGTTATGTCACTAATTTATAAAAAATAAATGAATAAGTAAGGTTTCAACCGAGAGAATATATTCGTGTTGAAGCCTTATTTGTCGTTGTGCCAAATTTGAACGATTTAGATTGGCAATAAGCACGACCATACATGATTGTGTATTATTTCAATGAAATCCCGTTATTGATAGGGAAATTCCTTAAGTAATTAGGTGATTCCCTAATATTTTATGTTTGTGAAAAAATGTACAATCTAATTAAAGCAATAGTCTTGGGCATTTTAAAGTATTTAAAAACACGACATCTACACATCGTATTTTTATACGTAGGAGGATATAAATATGGGAAAATTTGGATTGAATTTCTTTAAGCCAACAGAAAAATTTAATGGGAATTGGTCGATCCTAGAAAGTAAAAGTAGAGAATGGGAAAAAATGTACAGAGAACGTTGGAGCCACGATAAAGAAGTAAGAACAACACATGGTGTTAACTGTACAGGCTCATGTTCTTGGAAAGTATTTGTGAAAAATGGTGTGATTACCTGGGAAAATCAACAAACTGACTATCCAAGTTGTGGTCCGGATATGCCTGAATATGAACCGAGAGGATGTCCACGAGGTGCGTCATTCTCTTGGTATGAATACAGTCCGCTTCGAATCAAATATCCATATATTCGTGGAAAACTCTGGGATTTATGGACTGAAGCATTAGAAGAAAACAATGGTAATCGCGTTGCTGCATGGGCGTCTATTGTTGAAAATGAAGACAAAGCCAAACAATATAAGCAAGCCCGAGGTATGGGAGGGCACGTGCGTTCAAATTGGAAAGACGTTACAGAGATAATCGCAGCACAATTACTGTATACAATAAAAAAATATGGTCCAGATCGAATCGCAGGATTTACACCTATTCCAGCGATGTCAATGATTAGTTATGCAGCAGGTGCTCGATTCATCAATTTGCTTGGTGGTGAAATGCTTAGTTTTTATGACTGGTATGCAGATTTACCACCTGCCTCTCCACAAATTTGGGGAGAGCAAACAGATGTGCCTGAATCAAGTGACTGGTATAACGCATCATACATTATTATGTGGGGCTCTAATGTACCTTTAACACGTACTCCGGATGCACATTTTATGACTGAAGTCCGCTATAAAGGTACAAAAGTCATTTCAGTAGCACCAGATTACGCAGAAAATGTGAAATTTGCAGATAACTGGCTAGCACCGAATCCTGGTTCAGATGCTGCAATTGCACAAGGAATGACGCATGTTATTTTACAAGAACATTATGTTAATCAACCTAATGAACGCTTTATAAATTACGCTAAACAATATACAGATATGCCGTTTCTTATCATGCTGGATGAAGATGAAAATGGATATAAAGCGGGTCGATTTTTAAGAGCGAGTGACTTAGGTCAAACAACAGAGCAAGGCGAATGGAAGCCAGTTATTCATGATGCAATCAGCGATAGTTTAGTAGTACCTAATGGCACAATGGGTCAACGTTGGGAAGATGGTAAGAAGTGGAACTTAAAACTAGAAACAGAAGATGGTTCTAAAATTAACCCTACACTATCAATGACAGATGGTGGATACGAATTAGAAACAATTCAATTCCCATACTTTGATAGTGATGGAGATGGGATATTCAATCGTCCAATTCCAACTCGACAAGTCACTTTAGCAAATGGTGACAAAGTCCGTATTGCTACAATTTTTGACTTAATGGCAAGTCAATATGGCGTGCGTCGTTTTGATCATAAATTAGAATCAAAAGGATACGACGATGCAGAATCAAAATATACACCTGCTTGGCAAGAAGCCATTTCAGGCGTAAAACAAAGTGTTGTCATTCAAGTAGCGAAAGAATTTGCGCAAAACGCTATCGACACTGAAGGGCGTTCAATGATTATCATGGGTGCGGGTATTAACCATTGGTTTAACTCAGATACGATTTATCGTTCAATCTTAAACTTAGTTATGTTATGTGGCTGTCAAGGTGTGAATGGTGGCGGTTGGGCTCACTATGTGGGACAAGAAAAATGTCGTCCGATTGAAGGATGGAGTACTGTCGCATTTGCGAAAGACTGGCAAGGACCACCACGTTTGCAAAACGGAACAAGTTGGTTCTATTTTGCAACAGACCAATGGAAATATGAAGAGTCAAATGTAGATCGTTTAAAATCTCCATTAGCTAAAACAGAGGAGTTAAAGCATCAACATCCAGCTGATTATAATGTTTTAGCAGCTAGACTTGGTTGGTTACCATCTTATCCACAATTTAATAAAAATAGTTTGTTGTTTGCAGAAGAAGCTAAAGATGAAGGCATTGAGTCGAATGAGGCAATTTTAAAACGCGCGATAGATGAAGTTAAGTCAAAACAAACGCAATTTGCGATAGAAGATCCGGATTTGAAAAAGAATCATCCGAAATCACTGTTTATATGGCGCTCAAATCTAATCTCAAGTTCTGCAAAAGGTCAAGAATACTTTATGAAGCATTTACTTGGCACAAAATCAGGTTTATTAGCTACACCAAATGAAGATGAAAAGCCAGAAGAAATTACGTGGCGTGAGGAAACAACAGGGAAATTAGATTTAGTCGTTTCTTTAGATTTCAGAATGACAGCAACACCTTTATATTCTGACATTGTATTGCCAGCAGCGACTTGGTATGAGAAGCATGATTTATCATCTACAGATATGCATCCATATGTACATCCTTTTAATCCAGCTATTGATCCATTATGGGAATCGCGTTCAGACTGGGATATTTATAAAACGTTGGCAAAAGCATTTTCAGAAATGGCAAAAGACTATTTACCTGGAACGTTTAAAGATGTTGTGACAACTCCGCTTAGTCATGATACAAAGCAAGAAATTTCAACACCATACGGCGTAGTGAAAGATTGGTCGAAGGGTGAAATTGAAGCGGTACCTGGACGTACAATGCCTAACTTTGCAATTGTAGAACGCGACTACACTAAAATTTACGACAAATATGTCACGCTTGGTCCTGTACTTGAAAAAGGGAAAGTTGGAGCACATGGTGTAAGTTTCGGTGTCAGTGAACAATATGAAGAATTAAAAAGTATGTTAGGTACGTGGAGTGATACAAATGATGATTCTGTGAGAGCGAATCGTCCACGTATTGATACAGCACGTAATGTAGCTGATGCAATACTAAGTATTTCATCTGCTATGAATGGTAAATTATCACAAAAATCATATGAAGATCTCGAAGAACAAACTGGAATGCCATTAAAAGATATTTCTAGCGAACGTGCTGCTGAGAAAATTTCGTTTTTAAATATAACTTCACAACCACGAGAAGTAATACCGACAGCAGTATTCCCAGGTTCAAATAAACAAGGTCGACGATATTCACCATTTACAACGAATATAGAACGTCTAGTACCTTTTAGAACATTAACAGGACGTCAAAGTTATTATGTGGATCACGAAGTTTTCCAACAATTTGGGGAGAGCTTACCAGTATATAAACCGACATTGCCGCCAATGGTATTTGGGAATAGAGATAAGAAAATTAAAGGTGGTACAGATGCTTTGGTACTGCGTTATTTAACGCCTCATGGAAAATGGAATATACACTCAATGTATCAAGATAATAAGCATATGTTGACACTATTTAGAGGTGGTCCAACGGTTTGGATATCAAATGAAGATGCTGAAAAACACGATATCCAAGATAATGATTGGCTAGAAGTGTATAACCGTAATGGTGTTGTAACGGCAAGAGCAGTTATTTCGCATCGTATGCCTAAAGGTACAATGTTTATGTATCATGCACAAGATAAACATATTCAAACGCCTGGGTCAGAAATTACAGATACACGTGGTGGTTCACACAACGCGCCGACTAGAATCCATTTGAAACCAACACAACTAGTCGGAGGATACGCACAAATTAGTTATCACTTTAATTATTATGGACCAATTGGGAACCAAAGGGATTTATATGTAGCAGTTAGAAAGATGAAGGAGGTTAATTGGCTTGAAGATTAAAGCGCAAGTTGCGATGGTATTAAATTTAGATAAATGCATAGGATGCCATACGTGTAGTGTGACATGTAAAAACACTTGGACAAATCGTCCAGGTGCAGAGTACATGTGGTTCAACAACGTAGAAACGAAGCCAGGTGTAGGGTATCCGAAACGTTGGGAAGACCAAGAACACTACAAAGGTGGTTGGGTACTAAATCGTAAAGGGAAACTTGAATTAAAATCTGGAAGTAGAATTTCAAAAATTGCTTTAGGTAAAATTTTTTATAACCCAGATATGCCATTAATTAAAGATTATTATGAGCCATGGAACTATAATTATGAACATTTAACAACTGCGAAATCAGGGAAGCATTCGCCAGTTGCTAGAGCGTATTCAGAAATTACAGGGGATAACATTGAAATTGAATGGGGACCTAACTGGGAAGATGACTTAGCAGGTGGTCATGTTACAGGTCCAAAAGATCCTAACATCCAAAAAATAGAAGAAGATATTAAATTCCAATTTGACGAAACTTTTATGATGTATTTACCACGTTTATGTGAACATTGCTTGAATCCAAGTTGCGTTGCATCGTGTCCTTCAGGTGCTATGTATAAACGTGATGAAGATGGCATTGTATTAGTTGACCAAGATGCATGTCGTGGATGGCGTTACTGTATGACAGGTTGTCCATATAAGAAAGTTTACTTCAATTGGAAAACGAACAAAGCTGAAAAGTGTACATTCTGTTTCCCGAGAATCGAGGCGGGTATGCCTACGGTATGCTCTGAAACTTGTACAGGACGTATGCGTTACTTAGGTGTTTTATTATATGATGCAGATCGAGTTCATGAAGCGGCTTCAGCAGTAGACGAGAAAGATTTATACGAAAAACAATTAGATATATTCTTAAATCCATTTGACGAAGAAGTCATTGCTCAAGCTGAAAAAGATGGTATTGGTTATGATTGGATTGAAGCTGCACAAAACTCTCCAATTTATAAGTTAGCAATTGAATATAAACTTGCATTTCCGTTACATCCTGAATTTAGAACGATGCCGATGGTTTGGTATTGCCCACCACTTAGCCCAATTATGAGCTATTTTGAAGGTAAAAATACAACTCAAAATCCAGATGCGATTTTCCCAGCCATTGAAGAAATGCGTTTACCTATTGAATACTTAGCTAATATTTTCACTGCAGGAGATACAGAGCCAGTAAAAGGAGCCCTACAACGTATGGCAATGATGAGAAGTTATATGAGATCTCAAGTTACTCAACAGCCATTTGACACGTCTCGATTAGAGCGATTAGGTATAACCGAGCGCCAAACTAAAGACATGTATCGTTTATTAGGACTAGCCAAATATGAAGATCGATTTGTTATTCCAACATCACACAAAGAAACCTATTTAGATACGTATCACGCACAAGGTAGTACAGGATACAATTACGGCGGCGAGCATTTTGGAGATAACTGTGAAGGCTGTGGCGTTGCAGTAGGTTCAGGGAAAACTGGTCAAGAAATTTATAATGAGAATTTCTATGGAGGGATTTTCCGTGATTAATTTCGATAATTTTAAAAAATATCAAGAAAGTTTTGGATATATGGCACAACAGTTATGCTTTCCAGAAAAATTAACTTTTCATCCAAAAACTTTTGAAGAAACAATTTCGACAGATCATCCAGCATATGAAGATTTAGTAGCATTTAGAAATGTAATGATGACATTTTCATTATCAGAAATCAAAGCGATTTATACAGATACATTTGATTTTACGAAAAAAGCACCATTATATATGACGTATAACAAATTTGATACGCAAAAAGAACGTGGGCAAATGTTAGCTAAATTAAAGGTATTATATGAAATGTTTGGACTAGAAATGGTAGATAATGAACTTTCTGATTATCTACCGTTGATGCTTCAATTTTTGCAAGTGGCAGAATGGCGAAATGATCCAAGAGCTGAAGAGAATATTCAATTAATCATTATGATTATTGAGGATGGAACATATGTGATGGCGAATGCACTTGGTGAAGATAACAATCCATATGCCTATGTGATTCAAGCACTTAGAAAAACATTGAAATTATGTTTGACATCACCAAAAGGAGTGAAACATCATGCTTAATCAGTTTTTATGGGTTATATTTCCGTATTTATGTTTAGTTGTCTTTGTCGCAGGTCATATTGCACGTTATCGTTATGATAAATTTTCTTGGACAGCTAAATCTAGTGAACTAATAGAAAGAAAAAGATTGATGTGGGGAAGTTTATTATTTCACTTAGGTATTATTCCAGTGTTTTTTGGACACGTAGTTGGATTGTTAATACCGAAATCATGGATGGATGCAGTGGGTGTGTCTGAGCATTTATATCATATAGGCGCTGTTTATATTGGTAGCATCTTTGGTATAATAACTTTGATAGGGATGTTTTTATTAACAGCGAGACGTGTTACTACGAAAAGTATTCGAAGATTAAGTTCAGCGTCGGATATATTTGTAAATTTCTTATTATTACTTATCGTATTTATGGGATGTTACGCAACATTAGTAACCAATATACAACATCCAGATTTTAACTACAGAACTTCATTATCAATTTGGTTTAGACAATTATTTATGTTAAAACCAGATGCGTCATTGATGAGTGGTGTGCCGATTGCATTTAAAATGCATATATTGTTAGGTTTCACTATTATGGCTTGTTGGCCATTTACACGTTTGGTGCATGTTTGGAGTGTACCTTTGACATATATAAATCGCAGATATATTATTTACCGTAAGAATAAAGTGTAAGCATAAGAGGTGAAAGGATTTGACACCAGAAGCAATAATTGAAGATCGTAGATTTCAAGAGACATTAGATAAAATACGCAAAGAAGAGGGTTATGATTTTGCGGCAATCGCTTTCTATGAATCTAACAAACCATCATCTCCAATAAAATGGCACTATGTTTCAGGTAATAAAAATAATCGATTTAAATTGATTATTTTAAGAAAAGGTCGTGGATTAGCTGGAACTGTTATGAAAACAGGAAAGCGTATGGTAATAGCCAATGTTGGTTTAGCTTTAGGGCCTGAAGAAAAGATTGACTATCCAATTTTATTGAGCGAATCATTAACAGCAGTTTTAGCAGTGCCGCTTTGGTATAAGAATCAAGTGTATGGCGTACTATTATTTGGTCAAAGAGATGGTCGTCCTTTACCAAAAATATTTGATAATGATGATATTCAACGTAAGTTTGGTATTTTCAATGATGATAAATAATGAGATGAATTAGGGTGTAAGTCATGATTAATGAGGACAGTATACAGTTAGATACTTTATTGAAAAAATATTATGAGCATTCAATCGAAAAGATAGTTTTTGCTGATGATAACGGCAAAATTATTGCAATGAATGATGCTGCTAAAGATATATTATCTGAAGAAGATAATTACAGTGCTGTGGCGAATGCGATTTGTCACAGATGTGAAGGGTATACAAATGCCTATGATGTACAATCATGTAAAGACTGTTTCTTAGAATCGATGCAAGTACAAGCTACGAATTTCCAAGTATTTATGAAGACGAAAGATCAAAAAGTGATGCCATTTACAGCAACATATCAGTTGATTGATCAAGACAGGGGAATTCATGCATTTACGCTTCAAAATGTTTCATCACAAATTGAACAGCAAGAGAAATTGCATCAACAACGTATGATGCGTAAAACAATCTCAGCCCAAGAAAATGAAAGAAAGCGAATTTCTAGAGAGTTACATGATAGTGTGATTCAAGAAATGCTCAATGTAGATGTTCAATTGAGATTATTAAAATATCAAGAAGATACAACTAAGCTTTTGGAAGACGCAGAAAATATTGAATATATTGTCGCTAAATTAATTGATGATATACGTAATATGTCGGTTGAATTAAGACCCGCTTCTTTGGATGATCTAGGCCTTGAAGCAGCTTTTAAATCATATTTTAAACAGTTTGAAGAAAATTATGGAATAAAAATCATATATACATCAAATATTAAAAATACTCGCTTTGATAGTGATATTGAAACGGTTGTTTATCGAGTAGTGCAAGAAGCTATTTTAAATGCGTTGAAATACGCTGATGTAAATGAAATAAATGTAGGTATCCGTCAAACTGGGCGCCATTTGGTAGCAGAAGTGATAGATGCGGGAAATGGTTTTGATCCAAGTTCTAAGCCTAAAGGTTCTGGACTCGGTTTATATGGAATGAATGAGCGAGCTGAGTTAGTCAGCGGTAGCGTCAATATTGAAACGAAAATTGGTGAGGGTACCAATGTTACATTGAACATTCCAATTTGAAACATACATTGGGGGAATAAAATTGAAAATAGTCATTGCCGATGATCACGCTGTTGTCCGTACGGGGTTCTCTATGATTTTAAATTATCAAAATGATATGGAAGTTGTTGCAACGGCTGCAGATGGCGTCGAAGCTTACCAAAAAGTAATGGAATATAAACCTGATGTGTTACTAATGGATTTAAGTATGCCACCAGGTGAGTCAGGTCTTATCGCTACGAGTAAAATTGCTGACAGTTTTCCTGAAACTAAAATACTAATATTAACAATGTTTGATGATGAGGAGTATTTGTTCCATGTGTTGCGTAATGGTGCGAAAGGTTACATATTGAAAAATGCACCTGATGAACAATTATTGTTAGCTATTCGAACTGTATATAAAGGTGAAACATATGTAGATATGAAACTTACAACATCTTTAGTGAATGAATTTGTATCTAATTCAAATCAGGACACTGCAAACACAACAGATCCTTTTAAAATCTTATCAAAACGAGAACTAGAAATATTGCCACTTATTGCCAAAGGTTACGGGAATAAAGAAATTGCAGAGAAATTATTTGTATCTGTGAAAACAGTAGAAGCACATAAGACGCATATTATGACAAAGCTTGGCTTAAAGAGTAAACCTGAGCTAGTTGAATATGCATTGAAAAAGAAATTATTAGAGTTTTAGAGTTTGAAATTAATATAATTCAGTATAAAAGCGCGAGAGGAAATGATTATCTTCTGGCGCTTTTGTATGTTTTATCATTAAATATATGCAGATAGTTATGACTAAGAATTAGGTTTATGAATGGGGAGGATGTTTGAAATTGAAAAGTATGTGAGTGTTCCTAAATAATATGATTAAAATGATGGCGAATAAGTGTCTAAAAGCATCTTAAAGGGACATTGTATAGGGTAAATCACTTCATAAATAAGGGAAAATCCTTATGTTCACTTTTTCACAATCATAATAAAATATATATGTAGTCAATACTTTGTCTATATTGAATGTTTTCATATAAATGAAAGCATTTTTAAATAACATTGACCTCTAATATATAGGCAGAGTATTGATATCTATTAAAAAATAAATGATTTTGATGAAGGTGAAACGTATGTACAAAACAAAAGGTGGCTTTCAACTTACATTACAAACATTAAGTTTAGTGGTTGGGTTTATGGCTTGGAGTATAATTGCGCCATTAATGCCCTTTATTAAACAAGATGTCAATGTTACTGAAGGTCAAATATCAATCATTTTAGCGATACCAGTTATTTTGGGATCGGTGCTCCGTGTGCCATTTGGTTATTTAACAAACATTGTTGGCGCTAAATGGGTATTCTTTACTAGTTTTATCGTATTGTTATTCCCGATATTTTTCTTAAGCCAAGCACAAACACCGGGTATGTTAATGGCGTCAGGATTTTTCCTTGGTGTAGGTGGTGCAATTTTCTCAGTTGGTGTTACATCAGTTCCTAAATATTTCCCTAAAGAAAAAGTAGGTCTAGCAAATGGTATTTATGGTATGGGAAATATCGGTACAGCAGTTTCTTCATTTTTAGCACCGCCAATTGCGGGTATTATTGGTTGGCAAACAACTGTTAGAAGTTACTTAATTATTATCGCTTTATTTGCATTAATTATGTTTATTTTTGGTGATACACAAGAACGTAAAATTAAAGTGCCATTAATGGCACAAATGAAAACATTATCTAAAAACTACAAATTATATTACTTAAGTTATTGGTATTTCATTACTTTTGGTGCTTTTGTAGCATTTGGTATTTTCTTACCTAACTACTTAGTAAATCATTTTGGAATTGACAAAGTAGATGCTGGTATTCGATCAGGTGTATTCATTGCGCTGGCAACATTCTTAAGACCAATAGGTGGCATTTTAGGTGATAAATTTAATGCAGTTAAAGTATTGAAGATTGATTTTGTTGTTATGATTATCGGTGCCATTATTTTAGGTATTTCAGACCATATCGCATTATTCACTGTAGGCTGTTTAACAATAAGTATTTGTGCAGGTATTGGTAACGGCTTAATCTTCAAATTAGTACCATCATACTTCTTAAATGAAGCGGGATCCGCAAATGGTATCGTATCAATGATGGGTGGTTTAGGAGGATTCTTCCCACCACTAGTAATCACATACGTAGCTAATTTAACAGGATCAAGTCATTTAGCATTTATTTTCTTAGCGGTATTTGGATGTATTGCATTATTTACCATGCGTCATTTATACCAAAAAGAATATGGCTCATTGAAAAACGGTTGATATGTAATACATGACATTCATTTAGTTAAATACAAAGCCTTAATATCATGCGCAATATTCGTAGCATGACATTAAGGCTTTAGTAGTGTATTCATTTTAAATTTAACTATGAAATTGGAATAGACGTTGATGAAGTAGTTTCATTGCTTGGTTTGATTTTAGGCAAGGTAATGGTTAATAACCCATTTTCAAAACTAGCAGTAATATGTTGCTTATCAACAGCTTCAAAATCAAATTGACGCATTAATGATTCGAAGTTACGCTCATCTAAAATGAGTTGTTCAGATTTGTGTTTTGCGCTTCTAGTAGCTTGAATAGTGAGCGTATTATTATTGAAATCGATACTAATATCTTCTTTATTTACACCTGCTAGTTCAGCTTCTAAGTAATATAATTCGTCTGTTTCATATATATTCGTTACAAATGAAGGTGTTGAAAAGTAATTAAATACTTGTTTACCTAAATCTTTAAATGTATCACTTGGATTACCGTTAAAAAAGTTTTGATTCTCGAATTGATTGAAGTTCAATATCATCACTTCCATTATATAAATTTGTATTACAAAGCCATTATATGAGTAGTATTAAAAAAGATAAAGTAAAAGGGGAGATAAAAAAGTTATAAATGGGTAGATTTGTGCCTGATAAGGAATCAGGGCAAAAGAACTGAGCATCGAGATTTATACAAGCAATAAAGATAATGAATAAACATAGTGATGCATACTTCTGCCCATCACCTTATGATAGGGAGTTACTTTCTGTCGGAATAGTCAAAATTTTTAGAAACAAAATTCCGCAAATTATTAATTATATCTGATGCTTCTCGTTCTGAAATGTTGAATTCATTAAAGACCTTAACAGAAATTTCAGCAAGAGGGCTTTTTATTGCTTTACCTTGTTCTGTTAGAGAAATTTGTAGGTTTCTTTCATCTTTCTCTTCACGTGTTCGAACAACGTAATCTTTCTTTTCTAATTTCTTTAGTAATGGTGTCAGTGTTCCAGAATCTAAGAATACACGTTCACCTAATTTTTTGATGTTAAGTTTTTCATCATTTTCAATCGCCATTAAAACAATGTAACCAGTATAGGTTAAATCATATTCCTTAAGATAGTTTGTGTATTTTTTAATTATTTCTTTTGAAGAAACATAAAATAAAAAACACAACTGTTTGCTAAGATAGCTGTTTTCTACATACATCCAATCACTCCTTGTTAAAATAAACAATATTATGAAGTGTAATAGTTGTCAAGTACTGATTTCATCGCAATTATTGAATTGTCTATAATTGAATTTAAATGTTAAATAATGCAAAATATATCGATATCTTAGTATTTTCATCGGTAATGACTGATATGACTGATTTTTTAAATTGAAAAAAATGTAATTGTATCATCCTTAATTGTTAAAAGTAGTCAATTATTTTGATAGATAGTAAAATGAAATTTGTTATTAAATTTTTTAAAAGCATCGTGTATGTAATTCGATTTCTATAATAATATTGAGAATAAAAAAATTTGTTACAATCTGGTAAAAACTCTTTATTAAATAAATTGATTCGTTCATACTGAATAGATAAGCAAAAAGGAGTTACATAATGAAGAAGAAAAAAAACGCGATTAAAGTTATCATTATATTATTTATTTCATTAATTGTTGCAGTAGCATTTTTCTTTGGTCTGAAAACATATCAAGGCCATAAGAATATTCAACTAATTGACAGTTACTTGGAAGAGAAAAATCTAAAAGATAAAATTAAATCAGAAAAAACGGAGTATAGTGCTAAAAAAGGTCTCTTCTATAAGGAAGTTACGTTTAAAGATGAACCTGGTGTAACTTATGTTGTGCAACCAATCAGTACTAATAAAGGATTATTTGTTGAAGGCTTTGATACAGAGACTAAGAAAAGTTTGAAAACTGCAAAGCATAAATATTTTAATCAAAATTATAAACCATCAAAATAGTGTAACGTATAACTGGTGAAACAGTTTAGTGCCTTCAATTTTAATTATTTGAGGTAAACAGTTTTTGTATGGAAATTAGTGATTTTTGACATCTATAAAAGATAAATATTTTAATTTTTTATAGATAATTATCAATTTTCTGATATAATTGAGTGATGTCAGATGAAGGGGAGTTTGTACTATGGCTCTATTCAAGAGAAAAATTAGCCTACCTATGCAAGTTGTTATTGCATTAGTGTTAGGTGTTGTCGTAGGACTTTTATTATATGGACAAGAAAACGTAGCAAATTACATTAAACCATTTGGTGACGTATTTTTAAATTTAATTAAAATGATCGTTATACCAGTTGTATTTTGCTCACTAGCGCTTTCTATTTCGAACGTTGGGGAATCGAAAACTGTAGGGCGTTATGGCTGGAAAACAATTTTATACTTTGAAATTATTACAACAATCGCAATAGGTTTAGGGATTATCTTCGGTAACCTATTTAAACCAGGTGCTGGATTAGACCCAACAAAATTACCTAAAGGTGATATTTCTAAATATCAATCAACTGCACATGCAGCAGAACAATCTACATATGGAAATCATTTTATTGATACCATTGTACATATTATTCCGACAAACTTTTTTGAAGCTTTAAATAAGGGTGAATTATTACCTATTATCTTCTTCGCAGTATTCTTTGGATTAGGATTAGCTGCTGTAGGTAAAAAAGCAGAACCAGTTAAAGAATTTTTAAGCGGATCGCTTGAAGCTGTGTTCTGGATGATTAATAAAATTTTAAAATTAGCACCACTTGGAGTGTTTGCATTCATTTGTACTACAATTATTACATTTGGTGCATCCGCATTATTACCACTATTAAAATTAGTATTAGTTGTTGTCTTTGCAATGGTGTTCTTTGTATTCGCTATACTAGGACTAGTTGCATGGATGTGTGGTATTAATATCATGAATATTATTAGAATCTTGAAAAGTGAATTGCTTTTAGCATTTTCTACATCAAGTTCGGAAGCTGTACTTCCTGTAATGATGAAGAAAATGGAAAACTTCGGTTCTCCAAAAGAAATTACTTCTTTTGTTATACCAATTGGTTATACGTTTAACTTAGACGGATCAGCACTTTATCAATCTATTGCAGCATTATTCGTTGCACAGATGTATGGAATGCACTTAACATTATCAGAACAAATTGTGTTGATGTTAACATTAATGATTACATCTAAAGGTATGGCGGCAGTACCAGGAACTTCAATCGTTGTTTTATTAACAACATTAGGTGCCATGGGCTTACCGGCACAAGGTTTAGCATTAATTATTGGTGTTGACCGTATCTTAGATATGGTACGTACATGTGTAAACGTTATTGGTAACGCATTATCAACAATCGTTATAGCTAAATGGGAAAACGTATATGACAAAGCAAAAGGTCAAGAATATTTAAAATCAATTTAAAAAATACTATCTGACATTTAAAGCCCCTTACAACCTTTGGTTGTTAGGGGCTTTTATGCATGCGCTAAAGCGCAGGCGAACCGAAGCGCAGTGATCTCAGGTTGTTAGGGGCTTTTATGCATGCGCTAAAGCGCAGGCGAACCGAAAATAGACTGACACAGTAATTCTTAAAAAGCAGCAGTAAGATAATTTTCAATTAGAAAACATCTTACTGCTGCTTTTAATATCTTCTATATTACTCAAAATTAAAGCTTAATTAGTGTTTCATGTGCATTTTGCCCATGTCATGAATTTTCATCATTAAACCGTGAGGGACGTCATCATGGTCAACTTTTTTAACTTTAACAATTTTATCTGAATCTGCTAATTTATAAACAATTACAAAATCACCTTTTTTAACTTTAACATCTGAATCTGAAGGTAATTTAACATTTTTTTCAATACTTTCATCTTTTTCACTAATCATTTTTTCAATAGTAGTATTATCTTTCATAATTCCATAGTATGTATCTTTCTTTCCGCCAGTCATCATCATGATTACTAATACAATACATACAATTAACATGATGGCGATTAAACTAATACCAAGACCAAAACCTTTTTTCTTTTTCATGGTTCATCAATCTCCTTAAATGTAGTTAATTCTGTTATACCTAAAAGTGCAACAGTTTGCAAATGCAGTATTTATATTACATAAAATTAATTTAAAAAGACACACCCTAATCACGTTAAATGTGAATAAAGTGTGTCTAAAAAACAATACATTGCAAATTGAATTGTAAACATATTAAACACTTTAATTATAGCGAGTTATTTTAAGTATTTAACATTGTTATATCTAGAATTCATAAAAGTTATTTCCTATATATACTTTGTGTTATAAATCGATTTTGATAGGTGTATCTAATGATTTATCATTCATTAGCTTAATGGATTGCGGAACTACTCTTAAAACACAAAGTTCTGGGTCTTCTTTTGAACTGAAAAAGCTTTTATCTTGAGTCTCCCATAACCAATCGATTACTTTTTGATCAGTAACTACTTCTATCGTGGCTTCCATTTCAACGAAACTGCGATTTGTCGTATCATTGTAACCTAACAATACATAGGCTGCTGGGTTTTCTTTAATTTCTTTGACCTTAGCAGAATGGATATTCGTTTTAGTATATAAAGTAAGACCATCATTATAAAAGACCATATATCTACTATTAGGTTTGTTATTATATGCAGTTGATAATACACCAACTTTTGACGTTGCTAACACGTTTTCAATTGCTTGAATTGCTTGTGAGTTACTCATTACATATCATCTCCTTATGATATAAATAGCCTTTAACGTAAGAAACTAAACACAAGAAGACTGTTAGTATTTAGCTTGGTTTAAAGCAAATATATTTAACCTCGTCGTGATTTAACTTGAGTTCAAATGTACGACCAGTTTCTTCTTGAACTGCAAGCTCCGTTTTAGGGTAATTCGTTTTGTCTAATTCATCTAAAATTTCTTTTTCTATATAAACAAGTTGATCGCTTATTGGAAGCAAATGTTGAATTGAACCATGTTCATGATTCAATGTTTTAATAATCATCAAAGAGTCTTGAGGTAATTCATTATGGAAAATGAAATCTTGTTTTACGTCTGACATATATCTATCATTAATTTTATTGAATAATAAGAAATGGTAGTTATTATCTTTACGACTCAATACATAATTATTTGTAATTTCAATATCTTCATTAACAAAAGGTCTAAACATTTTATATAAATGCATTAATGGTAGGGGGCTACCATATTTGTTGTACAAGGAAATATAATTTGAATGGTCATCTAATAATTGATAGCTAATGCCACCGCCATATCGTAATAATGCGATTAAGTGATACACTATGTCAGATAATTGAATTGGATTCTTACCATCATTAGTATATTTAAATCCGCTTACAGACAGGTTATTATATACAAATTGTGTTGATGATATACCTGAATCTAAAATAAATTTCTTATACTGTTCAAAATGAGTGTCAGTTTGATGATAGTGTTGGTTTTTAGTGATAAGATGTGTTGCAGTTTTTGAATTTTCAATATCAATAAAGTAATAATGGAATTTAAGACGCTGCATGACATCATAAACTTGTTCCACGGTTGAATAAGTTTCTAAAAAGCCATCGACTGTCACACTATATTTAATTTCTTTATTTTTGTTTTTAATTTTAAGATGACATAAATGAATTTCTTCTGCTGTCATAGAATTAGAGCAAAATACGAGCATAAATTTAACTAATTTCTTGCTTGTCTTATAGTCTTGATTGCCTTGTAAAAATGTGAGTATTAATTGCTTCATCGTTTCGAATTGTTGTGTTGATTTAATAGCGATTGCTAAACCTATATTTTTTTCGAAAAGCTTTTCAAAACATCTATTTAACAGGTTGTAATTCGTTTGGCTAATCTCAATATCGTGAATATCGTCAATGAAAACGACAGGTTTTGGTAAGTGCTCAAAGTTAATATCGTAATATTCATTGAAAATAAATTGAAATAGTTCATTGAAATTACTAAATCGAACAAATACTTTGGCACGCTGACTTCGATCTTTCGGATTAAAATCATCTATATGAATATCTGTTGTATTTGTAGCCAGTTGAGCTGTTAAATCAATTGTTGAAATTAACTCAGTGAATTGTGATACGTTATCTTGTTGGAAGTGTATTTGTGGTGGTTCAGTAATCTTGGAAACGAGTGAACGGAACTGTTTAGGACTAAAATGCAAGTAATTCTTAAATTGATTTGCAAAATTTGTATGACTGTTAAAACCGGCCAATTCAGAAACAGTTGTAATAGAATGTTTTGTAGAAAGTAATAAATTGATGGCGTTAACAAGTTTAATACTTGTAAAATAATCTTTAAAATTCATACTCAAATATCGAACAAAAAGATTAGAACAATATGATTCAGAGATGTTGCAATGCATCGCTATATCTTTTAAAGACAAGTGCGCATCAATATTGTCATGAATATAGTTTACACAGTCTATGAACACCGGATTGCTTAAAGCAATATTTGGTAAATATTCATGATCTATTCTTATAAAAGCTTCTTTAAGTAAAGTGTCTATAATACTTTGACCTATATTTTTCCCCATTAAAGAAGAACTTGTTGGTGTACTGATTAAATCGGCAATTAATGACTTAATATAATTACTTGATTGTAATAAATGACGATCTAAATAACCATTAAAGAAATCATCATCTTGTTGATAAAAATAAAAAACGGGTATCATTAATTCGATTATATTTTCGCCGTGGTTAATATTATAAATATCACCATGGTTAATTAAGATAATATAATTACTTACGTCTTTGGTTTCACCATTAATCGTAATATTGAGTTTACTTGTAAGTGAAAATAGCACCATAATATTATTAATATTACGACTTGGTATTGTCGATAATGTATGATGTATTTTAAGTTGGCATGTCATATTTCTCTCTCCTGCCTAATATATATTGAAATCTATCATTTAAATGTAAAACATGGAAATTTTTAAAATCATGGATAGTATACCTATTATAGTTGAATATTTTTGAAAAGGTAATAGTGAAAAATAAAAGAAATTAATGAAAACTCCTAGGAAAACGCTTGTTTTTATACATTGTGCACAATATAAAAGTAAAATTAGAAAGATAGTAAGCAAAATTTGGAAATTTTCGATAGAGTCTAATTAAATTATTTGGTGCATAATTAATATAGATTTCAAACCTATGTATTTCAAAAAACAATACATAGCCATTTTGAACTAACTTGCTAATCTTTTATTGATATTCAACTATGTTATAAAAAAAGCAAATTGACCAAAATGGAAGTTTGAATCAAAAAACATTAAATGTACCCATGACTTAAATTTTATCGCCATTATTTAAGTTTGGACATACACTTTTGTCATCAAACGCTGAAAATTAGTACGATTGAAATCACTTCTTGTTATAAAAATTCTTAGTAGCCCTGTTACAAAATATTCGCTACAAATTATTCAAATCAACAACAATAACCATCAACTAAGAAATTTTAAACAATCTACTAAAAAATAAAGCGTTTAAAAGTTCTGTTTAGAAAACATCAAGATAAGTATAAACATCTAGAAAAGTGAACATCTAAGAAAATCCATCTAGTTATTGCCGTAACAATTAGAATAATCATTTGAAAAAGTGCATTAGACAACGAAATTCACCATCAAGATAATGAAGCAACAAGAAACAGCACACATCAATGAATTAACACCTTAGATTCATCATGAGAAAATGCATGGCACAACTAGATTTACCATCAAGATAATTCTTAAGCAGCGAAGAATTAACATCTAGAAATGCATAAACATCTTAGATTTTACATCAAGAGATGCGATAACTATAAACAACTAGAAACGTCACCAAGATAGTGTAACAACAAAGAATCAGCATCTTGAAATCGCACTAACATCTAAGAATCAACATCAAGTATTATATTAACATCATAGATAACTTCATCAAGACAGGCATCCACATCTAAGAAACTCATCTAGAATAGCTAACACCTAACATCAAAGAATATTCATCAAGAACAGTATCTAACAGAACTTTTTGACTATATATGAATTAATTATGTTACTAGCTAAATCATCTATTATTAACTTTCACACTCAATTTCTACATCTAATATCAATTTATTAACAATAGAATTAGCAGCAACAAGATATTACTTAAAATTACTCCCCCGAATTTAAAATATAAACAATGTAATAATTAAGGGTATAAATTGATTTATGCTGTAACTAATTAAATGTGTATGGTATCTTCTAACATCATGAAACGCATTTTAATATAGATATGTACATTTAAACCTTGAGAGATAGATTATAGTAAACTTTAGTACAAAGTATGAATTGCTGAACTCCAATGACTACTATTTGTCCGTTACAACTAAAGTTTCAATCTATCTCTTTCTTTTTGTGTTTAAAACACGACTTTGTAGTAAATATTGAACATCATATTTATTAGCAAGTTCTGCTAAAAAATCTAATAAAGTTTGGGTGTCGATTTTACCATTAATAAAATCAGCTTTAAGTAGTTTTGATTGTTGTCTTTCTTCTTCATTCGCACATTTTTTAAAATATCCCCACATATGATCAAAAGCATTACATACACTTCCTATACTCGGTTCAATTAACAAAGCATCATCAATCATTTGTTGAACTTGATGAAGTGATAAATCCGTTTTTAAAGCATTCCTTATCATTTGGTAAGACTGTTGACTGTGTAACAATACATGATATTTTTCCTCACGCCAAAGCTGTTCGATATAGCCACGTTCTTTCATAAAATTACCTCCGATAATTAATGTTAATATACATGCATGTAGTATAGCAATAAAAATGAATGCGCTATCAAAAATGGTGTAGGTGTTTATATAAAATGATAATAGAGTGTTGCAAATATTTTTGGAACCGGTTACAATAAAGTGGAATAAATGGAACCGGTTCTAATTAGGAGGCTAAATATATGAATTATAAGCAATCCGCAGAAGAAATTTTGAACGCGATAGGCGGAGAAGAGAATTTAGATGCAATGGCGCATTGTGCAACGAGACTACGATTAGTTTTAAATGATGAAAGTTTAGTAAATGAAGAGGCGCTAAACAATATGGATGTAGTTAAAGGGACGTTTTCTACTGGGGGACAATACCAAATTATTATTGGGTCTGGTACAGTCAATAAAGTATTTAGTGAACTGGAAAAATTAACTGGAAAAGAAGCATCAACCACTTCGGAAGTCAAAGCACAATCTGCTAAAAATATGAATCCGTTACAGCGATTTGTAAAAATGCTTTCAGATATCTTTGTTCCGATTATACCAGCCATCGTTGCTGGTGGTTTATTAATGGGGTTAAATAACATTTTGACTGCGAAAGATTTATTCTTTTCAGGTAAATCATTGATAGATGTATATAGTCAATTTGCTGGATTAGCTGAAATGATAAATGTTTTTGCGAATGCACCATTTACATTATTACCAATTTTAATTGGATTTAGTGCAGCAAAACGCTTTGGTGGCAATCCATTTTTAGGTGCTGCATTAGGTATGATACTAGTTCATCCATCGCTAATGAGCGCATACGATTTCCCAAAAGCAGTTGAAGCAGGTAAGGCTATTCCATATTGGGATGTTTTTGGTTTGCATATTAATCAAGTAGGTTATCAAGGACAAGTGTTACCTATGCTTGTAGCAGCTTATATCTTAGCCTCAATTGAAAAAGGGTTACGCAAAGTTATTCCAACGGTGTTAGATAATTTGTTAACACCATTGTTATCTATTTTTATAACAGCATTTCTAACATTTTCATTTGTAGGTCCAATCACTCGACAATTAGGTTACTGGTTATCAGATGGTTTAACATGGCTTTATGAATTTGGTGGTGCAATTGGTGGATTAATATTCGGATTATTGTATGCTCCGATTGTTATTACAGGTATGCATCATAGCTTTATAGCTGTAGAAACGACATTAATTGCAGATGCCACTAAAACGGGTGGATCATTTATATTCCCGATTGCGACAATGTCTAATGTTGCACAAGGTGGTGCAGCAATTGCAGCGTTCTTTATTATTAAACAAAATAAGAAGTTAAAAGGTGTGGCATCTGCCGCAGGTATTTCAGCATTACTTGGTATTACAGAACCGGCTATGTTTGGTGTTAACTTAAAACTAAGATATCCATTTATTGGCGCTATCGTTGGATCAGGTATTGGTTCAGCATATATTGCTTTCTTCAAGGTTAAAGCAATCGCATTAGGAACTGCTGGATTGCCAGGATTTATTTCAATCAATCCAGTACATGCAGGATGGTTACACTACTTTGTTGGTATGACAATATCATTCATCATTGCTATAACAGTTACTTTAATTTTATCTAAAAGAAAAGCAAATAAAGAAGTTGTAGAATAAAAAAGAGGTATGACAGTAATCAAAGTATCAGTCATTGCAAATGCAATAGGATGAAACTTTAAGCTGTCATACCTTTTAATTTAGTTATAATTTCTGTTTACGCCATAAGAAAATACTAACAATTACGACAAGAATTAATGAAATACCTACCACAATAATCCAAGATATATAACTATGGTCATCAATTGGCAACGGCACATTCATACCGAAGAAACTAAATACGAGTGTTGGTAACGTTAATAGTACCGTGAAAAGTGTTAATGTCTTCATAATCGTATTCATATCATTAGATAATAAGGAAGCGTATGATGTTGTGATACTTTCTAAGATACGTTGATGTAATTCTGTTGTTTCGATGGCTTGGTTATTTTCAATGATTAAATCTTCTAGTAATTCTTCATCTTCTTCAAAACGTTTAATTGCAGGTAAACGGAATAACTTTTTAATAATTGTATCGTTACCTTTTAAGGCAGCTAAAAAGTATACTAAACTTTTTTCAACTTCCATTAATTTGAAAAGTTGTTTGTTAGTAATGTTATTTTTTAGTTCTTTCTCAATACGAATTCTACTTTTATTAAGTAATCGTAAGTTACGATTATAATGGTCGGCAATAGTAGTTAAAATTTCTAATGCAAATCTGCTGTGAAATTTTAAATTAATATCACGCTTAGGTAAATTTTCTAAAAATTCATTTTCAGCGTCACAAACTGTTACGATAATACCGTTGCCAATAATAATGCCTAATGGAATCGTTACAAAAGATAGAACGCTACGATTAGTTGAATTGACGATAGGTAAATCAATAATGATTAATGAGTAACCAGTATCTTCGTCATATTCAATACGGGAACTTTCTTCTGAGTCCAAAGGGTCACGTATAAAGTCTTCAGGTATATTATATTGTTCCATAAGATTTTCAATTTCTTCTCGGTCTGGTTCTACTACATTAATCCATGACGCTGTATGATCTAATGGTGTTTTTATAATATGTTTATCTATATCTTCAGAATGTCTGAATGAAGTAATCATGATATATAGTTCCTTTCTAAAGGATTTAGGAAAAGCGAGTATTACTTAAGTTAGTGAATCAAGGTTTGATTTATGCAAACGGTTTTCTGCCATTATTCTTAATGGACCATTAAAAATAATATTATGCACATGTTTAGCTAATTCATCAACTGAAATGGGCTGTTTGTCCATTACCCAGTATTTAATAATTGAAATTGTTGCTCCGGAAACGTAACTGTAAAAATACATCTCTGGAACGCCTCCGATGGAATGATTGATACTAATATAACGTTGCATATTATTTTTAATATGTTCGTTGATTTTCAATTCTAATTGACTCGTGCGTTCCAATTGTAAAATAGTATGATAAAACTCTAAATTATCATGAATATGTTGGAAAATATTTTTGAGTATATTATTTACAAAAGTATTCGCAATGTCTTCAATTGAAGAACCGCGTAACAAATCAAATTGAGTATATGTCGTTAGTTCTGAAATATACTCATCTTCCATATCTGCGAGTAACATATATTTATCCTCGTAATGTAAGTAAAATGTCCCTCTATTGATATCAGCGCGTGTTGTTATGTCGCGAATGGTAATCTTTTCTAAATCTTTTTCTTGTAGTAATTTAGTGAACGCTTGTTTAATGGAGGACTTTGTCTTTCTAATTCGCCTATCTTCTTTCAAAAATAAATCAACCTCCTCGTGTTATTGAACAATGCGGGTGTATTTGTCTATTAATAAACGTATTGATGAACATTGTGTATTGTTTATTCCCACTTACATATTATAATAGACAACATGCGAAATATTCAACACATTGTCTAATAAGAAGGTAATTAATAAAATGAATATATTTAAAAATAAATTATTATGGATTGCACCAATAGCAACTATGATTATCTTGGTAATCTTTTCTTTAGCTTTTTATCCTGCATATAATCCTAAACCAAAAGATTTACCAATTGGTATATTAAACGAGGATAAAGGTACAACGATTCAAGATAAAAATGTTAACATTGGTAAAAAATTAGAGGATAAATTATTAGATAGTGATTCTAATAAAATTAAATGGGTTAAGGTTGATAGTGAAAAAGACCTTGAAAAAGATTTGAAAGATCAAAAAATCTTTGGAGTAGCTATTATTGATAAAGACTTTTCAAAAGATGCTATGAGTAAAACACAAAAAGTAGTTATGGATAGTAAAAAAGAAGAAATGCAACAAAAAGTTGCTTCAGGTGAAATTCCGCCACAAGTGGTTCAACAAATGAAACAAAAAATGGGGAATCAACAAGTAGAGGTTAAGCAGGCTAAATTTAAAACGATTGTAAGTGAAGGATCAAGCTTACAAGGTTCACAAATTGCATCAGCTGTATTAACTGGTATGGGTGATAATATTAATGCTCAAATTACGAAGCAAAGTTTGGAAACATTAACGAGTCAAAATGTTAAAGTCAATGCCGCGGACATCAATGGTTTGACGAATCCAGTAAAAGTGGATAATGAAAAACTTAATAAAGTTAAAGATCACCAAGCAGGTGGTAATGCACCATTCCTAATGTTTATGCCAATTTGGATAGGTTCAATCGTAACGTCTATCTTATTGTTCTTTGCATTTAGAACTAGTAACAATATCGTCGTGCAACATCGTATCATTGCTTCAATTGGACAGATGATATTTGCAGTTGTTGCAGCATTTGCAGGTAGCTTTGTTTATATTTATTTCATGCAAGGCGTTCAAGGATTTGATTTTGACCATCCAAATCGTATCGCAATTTTTGTAGCATTTGCGATTCTTGGTTTCGTCGGCCTTATTTTAGGTGTTATGGTATGGCTAGGTATGAAGTCAGTTCCAATTTTCTTCATTTTAATGTTCTTTAGTATGCAACTTGTAACGTTACCTAAACAAATGTTGCCTGAAAGTTATCAAAAATATGTATATGATTGGAATCCATTCACACACTATGCAACAAGTGTAAGAGAACTATTATACTTGAATCATCATATTGAATTAAATAGTACAATGTGGATGTTTATAGGGTTTATGATTTTTGGCGCTGTATCAAGTTTAGTTTCAGCTATTGTTAGAAAACATAGCACAAAACGTACTGAAGTGCCGTCATAATTTAATAAATAGAAATAATAGCTATACAAGACGTTTGTAGCGAGCGTCATGGTATAGCTATTTTATTTGTATAGCGCTTGATGTAAAGTTATTTTAGCTGTCATACTATGTGCTAAACCAAATTCAGTTGTGTCATATCTTCGCTTTTTTGTCACTGTTATAATAGGTATAATCGGATATAATGAAAAGGTGAGGGAGGATTCAAAATGCGTAGGTTATTATATTCATTTCTTTTTTATATGATCATAGGTTTATTTAGTGGCTTTTTCTATAGAGAGCTAACAAAAGCATATGATTTTACTGGTACAACACAATTATCACTTGTACACACACATACACTTATTTTAGGTATGTTTATGTTTTTAATATTATTACCATTGGAGAAGTTATTTAAATTATCAAGTTACTACTTATTTAACTGGTTCTTCTATGTATATAACATAGGTGTTATCGTTACTATAGGTATGATGGTGACAAAAGGATTCTTCCAAGTCACTGGTAAATCATACTCTCCAGAAGCATTTGCAGGCTTTGCAGGTATTGGGCACACAGGTATGCTTGCAGGTTTATTGTTGCTATTTTTCCTTTTAAGACAAGCAATTCTTAAAGAACCACGTGATGAGTCTTTTAAAAAATAATATAACTAGAACTAAAAAATATACACATCTTTCAAAGGAACATTGTTGTTTCTTACTTTGAAAGGTGTGTTTTTATATTGTGATGGGATAGTTATTGATAATTCATGGCTAACTATGCGATTTATTTTAACAATATAAATATTAATAGTATAATGGCTTTAAATGATAATAATTATCAATTTGAGCGCGTTAATGAAAGAAATGAATATAGAGAGTCATAGGAGGCACATAATGAAAGACGTTACAATCATTGGTGGCGGTCCGTCTGGTTTGTATGCAAGCTTTTATGCTGGATTGCGAGATATGTCTGTAAGATTGATAGATGTTCAATCTGAATTAGGGGGTAAGATGAGAATTTACCCTGAAAAAATTATTTGGGATATTGGCGGCATTGCGCCAAAACCTTGTCATGAAATTTTAAAAGATACAATTAAGCAAGGATTATATTTTAAACCGGAAGTTCATTTGAATGAACGTGTGGTAGATATTAGGAAAAAGGCAGAACGTCATTTCGAAGTTGAAACAGAAGCGGGAGAAATATATACATCGAAAGCAGTTATCATTGCAATTGGTGCGGGTATTATTAATCCAAAACAATTAGATGTTAAAGGTGTAGAGAGATATCAATTAACTAATTTACATTATGTTGTACAAAGTTACAGACGTTTCAAAGATAAAGATGTATTAATATCAGGTGGAGGAAATACAGCATTGGATTGGGCGCATGATATTGCCAAGATTGCTAAAAGCGTGACAGTTGTTTATCGAAAAGAAGATGTAAGTGGTCATGAAGCGATGAAAACGTTGGTGACAGATTTAAATGTGAAACTATGCCCAAAAACACGTATTAAATACTTGGTCGGCAATGATGATGAAACGCATATAAGTGAAGTTGTTTTGGAACATGTTGAAAGTGGCGATACGCATACAGTTAAATTTGACGATGTCATTATTAGTCATGGGTTTGATCGTTGTAATACATTATTGAGTGAAACATCTTCAAAGCTAGATATGCATGATGATTGTCGTGTTAAAGGATTTGGTAATACGACAACTAGTATACCTGGTATCTATGCGTGTGGAGATATTGTTTATCATGATGCAAAATCACATCTAATTGCAAGTGCATTTAGTGATGGTGCAAATGCAGCGAACCTTGCTAAAACATATATCCAACCAGATGCGAATGCAGAGGGTTATGTTTCAAGTCATCATGAAGTGTTTAAAGAAGCGAATAAGACTATTGTAAATAAACATTTATACTAGGTTGATATATTGTGTGATGAAAAGTGGGGTAAATAATGGTTAAAGTGACATATGATATTCCGACTTGCGAGGATTATTGCGCATTAAGGATTAACGCAGGTATGAGTCCAAAGACGCACGAAGCAGCTGAAAAAGGATTACCTAATGCCTTATTTACAGTAACCTTGTATGATAAAGATCGGTTAATTGGTATGGGTAGAGTAATTGGCGATGGCGGAACTGTTTTTCAAATTGTTGATATTGCAGTTTTGAAAAGTTACCAAGGTCAAGGTTACGGCAGTCTAATTATGGAGCATATTATGCAATATATTAAAGGTGTGGCTGTTGAGAGTACATACGTTAGTCTGATTGCAGACTACCCAGCGGATAAATTATATACAAAATTTGGATTTATACCTACCGAACCAGATTCAGGTGGAATGTATATTAAGTTTTAAAAATAAAAAGACATCTCGCAAAACGGGATGTCTTTTTGATGGGAAAATATTTCCCGATTTAGATAGATATACCAATGATTAGACGAAGAAAAGCATTTAATTAACTAGTTTTATCTAATAAATCATTAGTGATTTTTTGTTTAAAATTTTTGTATTCAGTAAACAATTCTTCTTGAGTTTTGACATTTTGTGAGTCAGTTTCATAGATCAATTCTAATACTAAATCTATTTTGAAAACCTATTTAAGTATATTGAACTAATAAAAATGTATAATTTTAATGATTGTTTCCAATTTTCTGAATTCCGAATATATGATAATGCTCTATTTTTTCAATTTTAGGCAATGATCTGTAAGGTGTAGATATAAAGAAAATGATACTTGCAATAATAAATAATGCTCCACTAATTACAAGAGTATAATCAATACCAAGATTTTTTATTAGGATTCCGCCAATAAAACTACCCATCGGTAATGAAATTGCTGAAATACTTGTTATGATTGTAGTTAATCTAGCAAGCAAATGTTCTGGAATAACCTTTTGTTGAATAGAAGCTAAGGATATATTGGTAATACTAATTGTCATAAAAGCTACTGGAAACAAAATTATAAAAAAATTTCGCGGAATATAGTTAACTAAAATTAATATTAAACCTGAAATAGTATTTAAGAGTATTAATAATTTTCCATATCCCAAGTTGATTTTTTTTATATAAGGTGTGATTAATGAACCTACAATTAAACCTATTGAAAATAGTGCCATTAATAAACCGTAATAATAGGCTCCACCTAAATGGTCAGCCTTTAAAGGTATCCATGTATAAAGAAGTCCTAGTCCAAAATTTATAACACCACTTACCAATGCAACAACTAGTAGGAGTGAATTTTTAATTCCTAGCACACCTTCTTTTAAATTTTGTAAATAAGAAGGATTATTTCTTGCAGGGTTAGTTATATTAGGAATATTTACATTCAGCATAAATAAACAAGCTATTAGAAATATTAGTGAATTAATAGAATATAGTGGAAAAAAAGCTATTGCTGCAACAATAATACCACTTATTGAATTCATAATAACATCTGTTCCTTGATATGCGACACTCATAGCAGAATTTGCATCTAATAATTGATCTTTTTTTACTAATAAAGGTATAGCTTTAGACTGAGCTGGGTATCCTATTTGAGTGCAAAACATTGCAATTGCCACTAAAATGATCAAGCCGTATACATTTAAGTATCCAATTAGGTTTAAAGAAGCAATTAGTGATAGTAATAGACATTGTAATAAAGGGGTTAAAAATAGAGTCTTCTTTAATGGTAAGGCATCTACTAAAGGACCAAATAAAAATGAAATACACATAGGAATCATTAATAAAGTATTAGTTAAACCAACTAGTAAAGGGTTTTGCGTCCATTGTAAAACTATCCAAGTTGTAGAAACATAATAGAGACTATCACCAGCATTTATCAAAATTCTACTCATAAGTAAATTAGAAAACGAACGATTTTTATATAACTTTTTCAAAATATCACACCTATTCATTGAAAGTTATTTACATTAATTATAATAATAAAATTTATTAAATCAAGGTATTATTGCTATTTAACAAACAATTTACTCTACTGTCTGTTGTCTTTGTGTACCGTTTAGTTGAATTTTAATTATTTAATTCTTTTATTGATTAATTTGTGTAATGTTGATTAAGTAGATAATCTAAAAGAAAATAAAAAGACATCTCGCAAAACGGGATGTCTTTTTCATGAATACTATTTATCTACACCGAAATCGATAACAATGCGGCCTTTATTTTCATGATTAATTACTTTGTTAAGTTGTTCTGGAAGTTCATCAAATGTAATAACTTGCTTGATCTCATGTAAATTTTCAGGCTTTAAATCTTTTGCGAGACGACGCCAAACGCGCTGTCTTAATTTCATAGCAGTAAATACTGAGTCAATTCCTAAAATGTTTACGCCTCTTAAAATGTGAGGGAATACAGAATTAGTATAAGTATTGCCGGCAGTCATACCAATAACTGCAATTGATCCACTATGATTTAAACGTTTTGTAACATAATTAATACCTTCGCCACCAACAGGGTCTACACAAGCTTGCCAAGTTGATGATGCGAGTGGCTTTTTATGATCATCTTCAACAGGAAGTCGATCGATAACTTCTTTGGCACCAAGTTCAAGTAATTGATCGCTAACATCTTGTTTACCTGTACTTGCGATAACTTTATAACCAAGTTCATTAAGCATGAGTACTGCTAAAGTACCGACACCACCTGAAGCACCGCGAACGAGTACAGGACCATCTTCAATATTCATTCCAACTTTTTCAAGTCTTTCAATTGCTAAACCGGCAGTATAACCAGCTGTGCCATATATCATTGATTCTTCTAATGTTAAAGTATCAGGAAGCTTGATAATCCATTCTGATTTTACACGCGCATATTCACTAAAACCGCCATAATGGCTAACACCTAGGTCATAACTCGTTACAATTACTTGTTCTCCTTTCTCAAATCCTGGTGCTTCGGATTCAACAATTGTTCCAGCTAAATCTATTCCTGGAATCATAGGATACGATTTTACGACTGCATTATGATCTTGAGTCGCTAAAGCATCTTTATAATTTATACCAGAGTAATGTACTTTAATCAGCACATCTCCTTTAGGTAAATCAGTAGGCGATAATTGTTTGAAAGTTGGTGTTACTTTACCGCTCTCATCTTTATCAATTACAAATGCTTTAAATGTTTCTATCACAACGATACATCCTCTCTTTTTCTCTTTTGAAAATACGGCCATTTTACTGGAATAAATGTATCATTTATTGATGTTACACACAATCAATACAATTTGTAATTGATTTGTGTTAATGTATTTTTAAATAGTTTTGGCTGAAAAATAACATAAGTAATATTTTGATTCGATCACTGTTTATTGGAGGATTTATATGGCTGGGATAATCAAAGAAATTTCAAAACAAGATGCTAGTGAATTAGTTGAATTAGCAACTAGAACATTTTATGACACGTTTGGTTCTTACTATGATGACAAAGATTTTGATCAATTTTTTAAAGACAATTATACTGTAGAAAAATTTACACAAGAGATTAACCATGTAGATTCATTTCATTATTTTTATCAAGAAGATTGTGCGAATGTTGGATATATAAAGATGAATATTAATAGTGCTCAAACTGAAGAAATGGGGGAGACCTATTTAGAAGTGCAGCGCATATATTTTTTGAAAGACTTTCAAGGTGGCGGAAGAGGTTCACAATTGATAGAATTAGCCGAAAAAATTGCTCAAGAACATAATAAACATAAAATTTGGCTAGGAGTTTGGGAGCATAATCCTCGTGCTCAAGCATTTTATAAACGTCATGGATTTAAAGTGGTTGGTGAACATCATTTTCAAACAGGTGATGTAACGGATACAGATTTAATTATGGAAAAAGAGTTATAATGATTGTTTTTGCAGCAGATAAAATGAAATCATAGTAATAAATATTGTGTATACCTTGAAATGCTAAATGCGTAATGAATTGTTAAAGTAAAATAATTAAAGTTATAGAAAACATAAAATTCACAAAAATTAAATAATAATGAACAAAAATTAGGGTATAATAAAAAGAACCTTAGATTGTAGTTATGGATATTGTGATAATTCAGATCATATTAATGTTGACGTCTTTGGTAACAAGCCATGAAAAGATACACATGGTAGATATGTATTTCAAGATTATTCAATGAATATCGAATTATAGGAGGAGATATGTATGAAAAGATTAGTTACAGGGTTACTAGCATTATCATTATTTTTAGCTGCATGTGGTCAAGATAGTGACCAACAAAAAGACGGTAATAAAGAAAAAGATGATAAAGCGAAAACTGAACAACAAGATAAAAAAACAAATGATTCATCTAAAGATAAGAAAGATAATAAAGATGATAGTAAAGACGTAAACAAAGATAATAAAGATAATAGTGCAAACGATAACCAGCAACAATCTAATTCAAATGCAACAAACAATGACCAAAACCAAACAAATAATAACCAATCAAGTAATAACCAAGCGAATAATAATCAAAAATCAAGTTACGTTGCACCATATTATGGACAAAATGCCGCGCCGGTTGCACGTCAAATTTATCCGTTTAATGGAAATAAAACTCAAGCTTTACAGCAATTGCCAAATTTCCAAACAGCTTTAAATGCGGCTAATAATGAAGCAAATAAATTTGGTAGTAATAATAAAGTGTATAATGATTATTCTATTGAAGAACATAATGGCAACTATAAGTATGTGTTTAGTTTTAAAGACCCAAATGCAAATGGAAAATATTCAATTGTAACGGTTGATTATACTGGACAAGCAATGGTTACTGATCCAAACTACCAACAATAATGTTAATATAACTATGATGCAAGTTAAAAAAATAAAACGGTAAACTCTATAATATGAATTAGGGTTTACCGTTTTTTGCGTATTTTAAAGTATCAAAGTTTACGTTTTATAGTACTTTTAAACCTCATTCACAGCCACTGAGAAATTTAAACACTATTGATTAGATGTCATCTTAGACAATATAAGTTGTGAAATAGATTCTAATGGTTGTTCTTTATGTTGTATTTGTGGATATTTAATCACTGGTATTGCCTGGGAAATTAAATTATTAATTAATAATTGTCGGTCTGTATACCAAATTTTTGATAGATGACGCCAAATATCTTCGTTAACACCTTGAGACTCAATGTATTGACTGTGATTTGGAGTGTATAATGCTACTGTTTTGTCTATAGCCATCGCATCAAATATTATATTTGAGTAATCAGTGATAACGACATCAGACATTAGAATTAAGTCTTGAGCACTAAGATACTTTGGTGCAACAAGCGCCTCTTCTGGTAAGATCGCTTCATCAACACCCTGAACCACAACATGATAGGCTTTGAATAAAGCATCTGATAGTGGTAATTGTTGCGCACTCACTAATCCAATAGGTGCGTATAATAAAACTGGTTTTTGATCATTTATTTTAAACGATTTCTTATACTGTTGTTGAGTAGTACTTTCGTTACGCTTTTGTAGTAAATATTGGTGTTTAGGATTACCATAAGCCAATACATTTGCTTGGTGACTAGGAAAAGCCGTTTGATAAAAGTGGCTAATATCATCAGCAGAATGTATAACATAATCGAATTGCAACCAGCGATTATACCTTTTAGCACGATAAAAAGGTGTTTCTATATTTTTAATAGGCTCTTTACTATCTAAAAATAATTGCATTATTGGTGTGCCTTGATGTAATTGAATTAAAGTACCGTTTGGTTGTAACGTTTCAGGTATATCATTTTCAACTATAACTACGCGTGCGCTGTTAATCAATTCGTCAGCTTTTTCAGACTTAGGTGATATGAAATGTGGTCCGCGACGATCGTCAGTAACAAAATAACAGGCAGTCATTGGATTATGTTTAACGAAGTAAGTAAATAAATATTTTGAATTACCTATATATTGATGATGATCACCGATAAAAACGATGTGATCTTTTAAAACGTTTGGTTGCTTCGTATACAGGCCGAAGTTTTGTAATTGTTTGTTATCAGCACGTTGCTTTGCTATTTTATATAACCATTTAGGTAGCATAAACTTGGTAGAATACAACCAATTATCTGGCGAATTAAGTTGTTCTGAATCCTCGATAAAAAGGTTGCGAAAAGGTATAGGATGATGATCAATATAAGCCATTTTATTCAAATAAAACTGAGACATCATATCAAAATCTTCAATAGTTTTAATAGTTTCCCATATTGAAGCACTTGTTGCTAAAGGGGCTTTAAAATCAAAAACGACATGACCATCGATTGATAAATCACCTTTCAGAAGTGTCAATAAAGCTAAATCGAAAATCGTTTCTACAGAGTAATAATGTATTAAATCAAGAGTCTGTTGAATCGCATATATCAGGTTAGGATAATAATTATTGTTTTGAGCCCAATCGGCAATGTTGATCGATGATTGACCGAAATAGTGACAATCATTTTTGTATTGTCCATCCACAGTATAATCAACCACGATAGACTTAGGATATAATTGAACCGCATCTAACATAGATTGATAAATCATTATCTCATTGGCATATGGAACGACATGTGTATAACCTTCAGACTGAGCTTTCATTAATTGAGATTCAAACTTTTGCATATTAGAAACATTTATCTGTTTAATCATTGCTATAACTTCCATTTCTCATCGTAGTATCTTCCTTATTTTAGCACGGTCTTATGTAAAATTCATGAATAGTATAAGTTACTTCATTACATTAAGTACAATTCATTTTGATGAACAGATTTAAAATGAAAAATAAAACAATTAAATAGGAAAGTGATATTGTTAATAGTCTGAAAAAATGGTATATTTTAATTGTGAAAAAAATCACATTAATCTCACTGTTCTGTAAAATGTTATCGATAACAAAATGCTATAGCCAGAGCATGATTTTAATGAAGCAATTACACTACTACTTTATGGAAAGAAGAGTCAGCCTATGTTAGTAAATACGTTTAACCCATTTGATAATTTATTATTATCGTCTTTAATTGCAGCAATACCGATTGTACTGTTTTTACTATGTTTAACTGTTTTTAAAATGAAAGGTATTTATGCAGCTATTACAACACTTGTTGTAACATTACTAATTGCAATACCATTTTTCAAATTGCCAGTTGGTATCGCTTCTGGTGCAGTAGTCGAAGGTTTCTTCCAAGGTATCATTCCGATTGGCTATATCGTTATGATGGCAGTATTGTTATACAAAATTACTGTTGAATCTGGACAATTTTTAACAATTCAAGATAGTATTACAAATATTTCACAAGACCAACGTATTCAAGTTTTACTTATTGGATTTGCATTCAACGCATTTTTAGAAGGTGCAGCAGGATTTGGTGTACCAATTGCAATTTGTGCACTTTTATTAACACAATTAGGATTTAATCCATTAAAAGCTGCGATGTTATGTTTAGTCGCAAATGCAGCGTCTGGTGCTTTTGGTGCGATTGGTATCCCTGTAGGTGTTGTAGAAACGTTGAAATTACCTGGAGATGTTTCAGTATTAGGTGTTTCTCAATCAGCAACTTTAACATTGGCAATCATAAATTTCATTATTCCATTCTTACTTATCTTTATTATTGATGGTTTTAGAGGTGTTAAAGAAACATTACCAGCAATTTTAGTAGTTTCAATCACATATACACTTACTCAAGGATTATTAACTGTATTCAGTGGACCTGAATTGGCAGATATTATTCCACCGTTATTAACAATGTTAGCATTAGCAGTATTTTCTAAAAAATTCCAACCAAAACACATTTATCGTGTTAATAAAGATGAAGAAATTGAACCTGCAAAAGCACATTCTGCAAAAGCAGTATTACATGCATGGAGTCCATTTATTGTATTAACAGTCATTGTAATGATTTGGAGTGCGCCATTCTTTAAAAACTTATTCTTACCAAATGGTGCTTTATCATCATTAGTATTTAAATTCAACTTACCTGGAACAATCAGCGAAGTTACGCATAAACCATTAGTATTGACTTTAAATATTATTGGACAAACAGGTACAGCTATTTTATTAACTATTATTATTACAATTTTAATGTCTAAAAAGGTTAACTTTAAAGATGCTGGTAGATTATTCGGCGTTACATTTAAAGAGTTGTGGTTACCAGTTCTTACAATTTGTTTCATCTTAGCAATTTCTAAAATCACAACTTATGGTGGTTTAAGTGCAGCAATGGGTCAAGGTATAGCTAAAGCAGGTAATGTCTTCCCAGTTCTATCACCAATCTTAGGTTGGATAGGTGTGTTTATGACAGGATCAGTTGTAAATAACAATTCATTATTTGCACCAATTCAAGCTTCTGTTGCACAACAAATTGGAACAAGTGGTTCACTTCTTGTATCTGCTAATACAGTTGGTGGTGTAGCGGCAAAATTGATTTCACCACAATCAATTGCAATTGCAACTGCAGCAGTAAAACAAGTTGGTAAGGAATCAGAATTATTAAAAATGACATTGAAATACAGTGTATGTTTACTAATATTCATCTGTATTTGGACTTTCATCTTGTCATTATTATAAAAAACGTATTTCAAAATATAAATATACAGAGGGTGAGATGTTTTCTAACATCTCATCTTTTTTTAATGGATCATTAATGAAAGAAGTTTGACATTATAATAATGGTAGCGCTTTATGTTAAAATGAATAGTGAGTAATCAGCAATCAAATTAAATTGGTTGATAGCTGTTAAGGTTTGTGGTTTTGTCTTTGTGCTATCGCACATAAAGTATATAATTAAAGTAGTTTCGTTATTATAAAATATTAATATACATAGTAGATAGTAATAGAGCATCACCATGGGAACCTATTGAGACACTTATTGATTTAAAGTGGTATTAATATGTCGTATTTCTCGAACGTTCCATTATTCATTTTAAAAAGGGGGACTGTATTTGTTATGACAACACAACATAGCAAAACAGATGTCATCTTAATTGGTGGCGGTATTATGAGTGCAACATTAGGAACATTACTTAAAGAATTATCACCTGAGAAAAATATTAAAGTGTTTGAAAAATTAGCACAACCTGGCGAAGAGAGTTCAAATGTATGGAATAATGCCGGTACAGGGCATTCAGCACTTTGCGAGTTGAACTATACAAAAGAAGGTAAGGATGGCACAGTTGATTGTAGTAAAGCAATTAAGATAAATGAGCAGTACCAAATTTCAAAACAGTTTTGGGCATATTTAGTTAAAACAGGACAATTAGATAACCCAGATCGCTTTATTCAAGCGGTGCCACACATGAGTTTTGTCATTGGCGAAGATAATGTAGCTTTTATAAAAAGTCGTGTTGCAACGTTAAAGAAAAGTGTTTTATTCGAAAAAATGAAATTATCGCAAGATGAAGAAGAAATGAAATCTTGGGTACCGTTAATGATTGAAGGTCGTAAGTCTGATGAACCAATTGCTTTAACTTATGATGAAACTGGTACAGATGTTAACTTTGGTGCGTTAACTGCAAAGTTATTTGAAAATTTAGAGCAACGTGGTGTGGGAATTCAATATAAGCAGAATGTATTAGACATCAAGAAACAGAAATCTGGGGCATGGCTAGTTAAAGTTAAAGATTTAGAAACTAATGAAACGACAACATATGAATCTGATTTTGTATTTATTGGTGCTGGCGGTGCGAGTTTACCATTACTCCAAAAGACTGGGATTAAACAATCAAAACATATTGGAGGTTTCCCGGTAAGTGGATTATTCCTGCGCTGTACAAATCAAGAAGTGATTGATCGTCATCATGCTAAAGTGTACGGAAAAGCAGCAGTGGGTGCGCCACCAATGTCAGTGCCGCACTTAGATACACGTTTTGTAGACGGCAAGCGTTCATTGTTATTTGGTCCATTTGCAGGTTTCTCACCTAAATTTTTAAAAACAGGTTCACATATGGATTTAATTAAATCGGTTAAACCAAATAATATCGTGACGATGTTATCTGCAGGTATCAAAGAAATGAGTCTTACGAAGTATTTAGTGTCACAATTGATGTTATCTAATGATGAGCGTATGGATGATTTAAGAGTCTTTTTCCCAAATGCTAAAAATGAAGATTGGGAAGTGATTACAGCAGGGCAACGTGTCCAAGTAATCAAGGATACTGAGGATTCTAAAGGTAACTTACAATTTGGTACTGAAGTCATTACGTCAGATGATGGCACATTAGCTGCATTACTTGGTGCATCACCTGGTGCGTCAACAGCTGTAGATATTATGTTTGATGTTTTACAGCGATGCTATCGTGATGAATTCAAAGGATGGGAACCAAAGATTAAAGAAATGGTGCCGTCATTTGGTTATCGCTTAACAGATCATGAGGATTTATATCACAAAATTAATGAAGAAGTAACTAAGTATTTACAAGTTAAATAATAAATGAAACGGTAATGTCTTTTTTAATGTGATAGACATTACCGTTTTTTAGTTGTTAATGAAAATCATTTTAATTGTTTCAGTTGCTTGTTAATAGTGTCTACGTAGTTCTTATTTTTAAAGAATTGAATTATCCAAATTAATACATAAACCACAATGAAGATAATTGTGAATATGATTAGATAATGCACTGTTAGTGGAAACCAACCGGCAAGCATTGCTAAAGGCAAGAATCCGACATACGTTGTTATGAAATGCATTATAGTTGCTTTAGTAATGCTCCAATCTGTGTATTTAAAGATAAAATCTCCAAGGAAAAAGACGACGCCTATGAGTAACCATAAAATGATAGAAATCAACATTACGGTAGTTTCTGTGAAATGCGTATAATACAATATGCCAATAGTTGATTGTGGGTTCAGTGGATAATATTTGCCGTCTGCAAATAACATACTAAAGAACAGTGAAAGGGACAAACCAATGATTAAGCTAATAAATAATGAGTTTTTCAAATTTTTCATATTGATAAGCGCTCCTTTATAGATTTTAAATAACGTCTAGAAGAATAGGTGTAGTGTGCATCTTTAAGATACATACGTATAAGTCCATTTGGCTCTAATAATAATTTTTCAATGTAATACTTGTTGACGATTTCTGATTTGGAAATGCGAATGAAATGTTGTGGTAACTGTTTTTCTAGTTCATAAAGTCGTAATTTTAGTTTGAATTTTTGATTGCTTGTAATGGCTGTTACATTTTTATTAATAACTTGGAATGTTATAACATCTGATACATTAATGATATGGATTTCTTTGTCTATGTATCCGACTAATGTATGTGATTTGTCTAAATCATTGACTGCATTAATAATACTTTGAACGTGATCATTCATTTTAGGTGCATGTATATCAATATAAGATTCCGTCTCTTTTGCATTGATAAATAAATTGAGTTTCATCATAGGTTAATGCCTCCTTCAAAATTATTAAACCATAAATGACCATCGATATATTTAAATTTTATTGAATGGTAGAAATTAAATGTTAAGTGGCTAGAAAGCGCTAATCAATATAAAAGATACCTCCTGAAATAAAAACAGAAATGTTTTTTCAGGAGGTAGAGATTAAAGTGAATTATTTGGCAGTGTAATAGTAAAGGTGGTTACATACTCGTTACTTTGTGTGAATTGGATTGTACCATGATGCAATTCAATGATGGATTTTGTAATTGCAAGACCTAAACCATTGCTATTATCATGTTTGCTCACTTTATAAAAACGTTCAAATAAACGTGCTTCAGCTTGTGGACTAATTGGTGAACCATCATTACTTATTGTAAAAATGATGTTGTTGTGACTATGTTGCAAAGCGATGTCAATGGCACCACCAACATCTGTATACTTAATAGCATTTATTAATAAATTACTCAATGCTTGATGTAACAAACGTTGATTTCCTAGGAAATTGATTGATTCTAGATCAGCTAAAATAATTAACGACTTTTCATCAGCAGCAAATTGTTCATGTCGAATGATATCTTTAATGAGTTGATCGACTTGAATCTTATCATCGAATAATAAATGTTGGTGATTATCTAATTCGGATAAGAGCAACAATTCAGTTGTTAATCCGCTCAGCTGCGTTGTAATGGTATAAATATCATTTATATATTGTTGTCTTAATGTATTATCAGAAGTTTGTTGTAACTCGCTTAATAAATGATGAATATGTGTTAATGGTGTTTTGATTTCATGAGATACATTTTGTACAAAATGCTGCCTCATTTGATCAACTTGTCCCAATGACTCTCTCATCTTATTAAAGTGATACTGTAATGTTCCAATTTCATCTTTGCGTGTTTGTTTGATAGGTGTTTCAAAATCACCATCAATTAAGCGTTCGGTCGCTAGCTTTAACTTTTTTACTGGACGAATGATTGAATAGGTTGATGCGATAACTAATGAAATCGAGATAAATAATAACAACATTAACAAGACGGCTAAGAATGTTCTAAACTCGCTAAATGTTTCTCCAATATCTGGACGCATGAATACTGCTATTGAACCGTCTTTTGTCTTAAAGTTAATACCAACAGTATTATCTGTTACATTGTCGAAAAATCCAGTTACGAATAATGCGAATGGTTTATCTTTAATACCATGGTAATCTTTATTATTTAATACGTTGTTAATAGCATTTTGTGATAAAGTATCTTCTCTAAATGGCTCCCCATAAAATGTCTTATGACCTTTTTGATCAACGGTCATTATTTGGTAATTCATTTGCCCTAAATGTTTGAAATATTGTTGAATGTGCGTTGGTTTAGCTGATTGTTCATATTGTCTTGCTTCTTTAAGTGTCTTCATGATTTTCGCGTCATTAGATGCTTTTAAATTATAATGATAGTAAACATTTGTTAATACAAAACTTATTAATGCACTAAATAAAATAACCGTAATGGAATAAATCGCAATTCTAGCATAGAGTGTTTTAAACATGATTCTCCACCTTATAGCCTTGTCCTCTTACTGTTTCAATTGTAAGTGTGGCATTTAATTTTTTTAATCTTTGGCGTAGTCGCTTAATATGAACGTCAACTGTTCGTTCATCTCCTTCATAATCATAGCCCCAAATTTTTTCTATTATCTGTTCACGTGTAAAGATTTGCTTAGGACGTGCTGCAAGCATAAATAATAATTGAAATTCCTTGTTCGGTAACGTCATCGTTTTATTAGATACTTGGAGTTCCAAATAGGATTGGTTTAGCGTTAAGTTGCCAATAGTCATTTCTGAATTTGAATTGATATTATATCGACGTAATACCGCACGAATTCTAAAAATAAGTTCCTTAACCTCAAAGGGTTTGGTTACATAATCGTCAGTACCGCTTATAAACGCACGCTCTTTGTCACTAAGTGCATCCCGCGCTGTTAACATAATAACTGGTATATCATAATCATTTTTTAATGTATTACATAATTGAAAGCCGTCCATACCATCCATCATAATATCTACCACTGCAATATCGACACGCTGTTTTTCTAAAAGTTTTAATGCAGCTTCACCACTTGGTTGTGTGTATGCATCAATGTGCTCTGTTTGTAAATGGCTAGCTATATAATTTAGGATTCGAGGATCGTCATCGACAACAAGACATTGCACCATAGCTATAAACTCCCTTATCTTTTTCATTTATTATACATGTAAAATATTTTTGCGTAAAAAAACAATTGTTCATATTGAGTTCATATTTCAACCTTATACTGACGCTAAAGAAGAAATAGGGAGAAGTGAATCGATATGAAATTAGCGATAAAAGAGATTATGTTTTACAAATTTCGTTATATTTTAATCACATTAATCATTCTTTTATTAAGTATTATGGTGTTATTTATTAGTGGTTTAGCTCAAGGGCTTGGTAGGGAGAATATTTCGTTATTTGAACACTTTGATAATGATGAATATGTTGTTCAAAAAATGAAAGAGCCGCAAATTGAGAAATCGCAACTTAGTGATACGCAACAGAATCAAATTAAAAAGGTAATTCATCAAGAACCATATAAAATGAATATTCAAACATTGAAATTATCTAATAAAGAACAAGATGTGATTACAATGAATGACGTTAAACAACAACGCATACAACTTAAAAAAGGTGATTATCCTAAAAATGCTCATGAGGTCGCTATTAATGATAAGTTAGCTGCAGACAACATTAGAGTCGGGGATAGATTACATTTTAAAAATAATTCAACTAGTTATAGAGTTTCTGGTATTTTAAACGACACAATGTATGCGCATAGTTCCATTGTGCTATTGAACGATAACGGATTTAATGCATTGAATAAGGTTAATACGGCATTTTATCCAGTGAAAAATTTAACACAACAACAACGTGATGAGCTTAATAAAATAAATGACGTTCAAGTTGTGAGTGAAAAAGATTTAACAGGTAATATTGCGAGTTATCAAGCAGAGCAAGCACCGTTAAATATGATGATTGTTAGTTTGTTTGCTATTACAGCAATCGTTCTAAGTGCATTTTTCTATGTTATGACGATTCAAAAAATATCACAAATTGGCATTTTGAAAGCAATTGGTATTAAGACAAGACATTTATTGAGTGCGTTAGTTTTACAAATTTTAACACTAACAATAATTGGGGTAGGTATTGCTGTGATCATCATAGTAGGACTATCATTTATGATGCCGGTAACGATGCCTTTTTACTTAACAACGCAAAATATCTTATTAATGGTGGGGATATTTATATTAGTTGCGATTTTAGGTGCCTCACTATCATTTATCAAATTATTTAAAGTGGATCCTATCGAAGCAATTGGAGGTGCAGAATAATGGCATTAGTCGTTGAAGATATCGTCAAAAATTTCGGAGAAGGTTTGTCTGAAACAAAAGTTTTAAAAGGTATTAATTTTGAAGTGGAACAAGGGGAATTTGTCATTTTAAATGGTGCCTCTGGTTCTGGGAAAACAACATTGCTAACGATATTAGGCGGATTGTTAAGTCAAACGAGTGGTACAGTGCTTTACAATGATGCGCCATTGTTTGATAAACAGCATCGTCCTAGTGATTTACGATTGGAAGATATTGGTTTTATTTTTCAATCTTCACATTTAGTTCCTTATTTAAAAGTGATAGAGCAATTGACACTCGTAGGTCAAGAAGCGGGAATGACCAAACAACAAAGTTCAACAAGAGCAATACAACTTTTAAAAAATATTGGTTTAGAAGATCGCTTGAATGTATATCCGCATCAGTTATCTGGCGGTGAAAAGCAACGTGTTGCGATTATGAGAGCATTTATGAATAATCCGAAAATCATTTTAGCAGATGAGCCCACAGCAAGTTTAGATGCCGATAGAGCAACAAAAGTTGTTGAGATGATACGTCAACAAATTAAAGAACAACAAATGATTGGTATTATGATTACACACGATCGAAGATTATTTGAATATGCAGATCGAGTGATTGAATTAGAAGATGGCAAAATAACTGATTAGTGGCTTGTAAAGACGCTAAATGTTAATGATTTAAGACATAGTAGTATAAAAGTTAGATAACAGAATACGATTTGGGTTTACAAAAAAGCGCGTCACTATTATATAAAATGATGACGTGCTTTAGTTTATTTATTTTCAATATAACAATTGTCTAATCAAGGATTAACGAATATTTAAAGATAGTTTGACGCAATATTAGAAACAACCTATAATAATAGTTTGTTTGTGGATTAACTATTATAAATAAAAGCGGCGTAAAGACATATAAACCAACTACTTGAACAATATAACGTTAATAACAATCTATACTGATACATTACGCCTAGATAATCTTTAATGAGCACATGTAAGAAAAAGTGATATGGTGTATGACTTCCGACACCATCGATAGATAAACCTAATTTTTGGGCTAGTCGTAAGGCGCGCAATACATGAAACTGACTTGTTACACAAACAATTTTAACTGCTTCATGATACAAATTGTTGATGATTTGTTTAGAATATAAAAAGTTTGTGTATGTATTTATAGAGTGAGATTCCATTAGTATATCTGTTTTATCAACACCATGTGCAATCAAATAACGTTGCATAGCTAAAGCTTCAGAAATTGGTTCGTCTGGTCCTTGTCCGCCAGATACAATAATCTTTGTTGCTGATGCTTGTTGTTGATAGATATCAAGTGCACGGTCTAAACGCGCTGCAAGCATTGGTGTGACAAATTCGGTAAAAATACCAGCACCTAACACAATTATGATATCGACTTCTTTGTTGTATGATCTATGTCTATATGATACTGTCCAAACGAGATAACAAATAAAGGTTAGTAACAGGGAAAGGCATAATATAGCTAACCACATAGACAAACCTTTCACAATAGGTGACTGAATCGTACTTATAAATAGAAGTGCTGATGTGTAGAGTACAAATTTATATGAAAAAGATAATAATTTTTTAATAAATAAGCGACTAGAAGTATGAGAAAATAAATATCTATGTTTGAATAGCATGATAATACTGATTATTATAAATGTTACAAACATAGACCAAGGGAAAGTATAGGTCATGATGCTATAGATGAGTGACAAAAATATCGATATGACAACTAAGATGTAGCATGTTAAATTTAACGTCAGAGTATAGTTGAAAATTAACGGACAAATAACGATAAGTATAAATATTAATAATAAAATCAATAACATACTGACACCTCGCTTATAATAAATATTAAATATAAATGTAGATGATTTAATTTATTAAAGCAAGGAGAACGCAGCAACATGTAAGTCTTAATTTGTTATATTATATATGGGTCAATATTTTTGTGTTTTTTAGATGTGCGATACAATGATTGCTGAGGATACTTTATAAAAATAGTAATTAGGGAGAAATAATTATGGTAAAACATTTACAAGACCATATTCAATTTTTAGAGCAGTTTATAAATAACGTTAACGCATTAACTGCAAAAATGTTGAAAGATTTACAAAATGAATATGAAATTTCATTAGAGCAGTCTAACGTATTAGGTATGTTAAATAAAGAACCTTTGACAATTAGTGAAATCACGCAAAGACAAGGTGTAAATAAGGCCGCAGTAAGCCGACGAATTAAAAAGTTAATCGATGCTAAATTAGTTAAGTTAGATAAACCAAATTTAAATATTGATCAACGTTTGAAATTCATAACCTTAACTGACAAAGGTAGAGCATATTTGAAAGAACGTAATGCGATTATGACAGATATTGCGCAAGATATTACTAATGATTTAAATTCTGAAGATATTGAAAATGTAAGGCAAGTATTAGAAGTCATCAATCATCGCATTAAAACATATAGCAATCATAAATAGGTTTTTGAAGGTGTTCAAATATAAGACTAAATATGTATGTATTGAACACCTTCTTTTTAGTTATAATTGAGAGAGTACTTTCATAAATAATGTAATAAGGTACAATTCTAAAGTAAAGTTAATCATTTCTTGAATTGTATTCTTGGGATAATATTTGTAAAATAATAATGGTAAAATAATGAAATAATTTTTGTGATATACATATAACAATTGAAGAGGAACAGAATTGAGGTGAAAGTATGAAATCTTGCCCGAAGTGCGGACAACAAGCACAAGATGATGTACAGATATGTACACAATGTGGACATAAATTTGATAGTCGTCAAGCATTATATAGAAAGTCAACCGATGAAGATATACAAACTAATAACATCAAGATGAGAAAAATGGTGCCTTGGGCAATTGGTTTTTTCATTTTAATCTTAATTATTATATTGTTCTTTTTACTAAGAAACTTCAATTCACCTGAAGCGCAAACTAAAATATTAGTGAATGCGATTGAGAATAATGATAAACAAAAAGTAGCAACATTATTAAGTACTAAAGATAATAAAGTAGATTCTGAAGAAGCGAAAGTATACATTAACTATATCAAAGATGAAGTTGGGCTTAAGCAATTTGTCAGCGACCTTAAAAATACGGTACATAAATTGAATAAGAGTAAGACCAGCGTAGCTTCTTATATTCAAACCAGATCTGGTCAAAATATATTACGTGTAAGTAAAAATGGCACACGTTATATCTTTTTCGATAATATGAGCTTTACTGCACCTACCAAGCAACCAATTGTTAAACCGAAAGAAAAAACAAAATATGAGTTTAAATCTGGTGGTAAGAAAAAGATGGTTATAGCTGAAGCAAATAAAGTGACGCCAATAGGTAATTTTATACCTGGGACATATAGAATTCCAGCTATGAAATCGACTGAGAACGGTGATTTTGCAGGCCATTTAAAATTTGATTTTAGACAAAGTAATTCTGAAACGGTAGATGTTACTGAAGATTTTGAAGAAGCAAATATATCTGTAACTTTAAAAGGCGATACAAAATTAAATGATAGTTCTAAAAAAGTAACTATAAATGACCATGAAATGGCATTTTCAAGTTCCAAAACGTATGGTCCATATCCACAAAATAAAGATATTACCATTTCAGCTTCAGGTAAAGCGAAAGATAAAACATTTACAACACAGACGAAGACGATTAAAGCTAGCGATTTAAAATACAATACAGAGATAACTTTGAATTTTGACAGTGAAGATATCGAAGACTATGTTGAAAAGAAAGAAAAAGAAGAAAACAGCTTGAAGAACAAATTGATAGAATTCTTTGCTGGATATTCTTTAGCGAATAATGCTGCGTTTAATCAGTCGGATTTTGATTTTGTATCGTCATATATAAAAAAAGGATCATCTTTTTATGATGATGTAAAGAAGCGTGTATCTAAAGGAAGTTTAATGATGATTAGTTCACCACAAATTATAGATGCCGAAAAACATGGTGATAAGATTACCGCAACCGTAAGATTAATAAATGAAAACGGTAAGCAAGTAGATAAAGAATATGAGCTTGAACAAGGCTCGCAAGACCGCTTGCAATTAATCAAGACATCAGAAAAATAGAGTATAAAACTTAAATAAGATGCATGTGTCATGGAATACAAACAACATCCTTTCAAAGTATTTACAATTAGTGTGAATTACTTTGAAGGGATTGTTTTTTGTGGAAAAATTTATGGAGTGCTGAGGTTTATATCATTTTATACCTTTTATAAGTTGTAATGATGTTCATGAAACTTGTGACTAATGCTAATATATAAAAGAGCATATTTAAATTTAGTTTCTGTTCGTGATAGTTATAAACTAATCATTATACAAAGGAGATAGTCATATGAATGATTTAACGTATTTTAACAAGCGTTCACCGATATTTATTATTATTTTAGGATCTTTGACTGCCATTGGAGCATTATCAATAGATATGTTTTTGCCTGGATTACCAGATATTAGACATGATTTTCAAACAACGACGTCTAACGCACAATTAACATTATCGATGTTTATGATTGGTTTAGCGTTTGGTAATTTGTTTGCTGGTCCAATTTCAGATTCAACTGGACGCAGAAAGCCGCTTATTATAGCTATGATTATTTTTACATTAGCAAGTTTAGGTATTGTTTTTGTACATAATATTTGGCTGATGGTTGCATTAAGATTTCTTCAAGGAGTGACAGGTGGCGCAGCAGCAGTTATTTCAAGAGCTATAGCAAGTGATATGTATAGTGGTAATGAACTAACTAAGTTTATGGCATTATTGATGCTTGTTAATGGTATTGCACCAGTTGTTGCGCCAACAATAGGGGGCATAATTTTAAATTATTCTGTCTGGCGTATGGTCTTTGTCATTCTGACTATCTTTGGTTTCGTCATGGTCATAGGTTCTTTATTAAAAGTACCTGAATCATTAACAGTGACAAATCGTGAGTCAAGTAGTGGATTAAAGACAATGTTTAAAAACTTCAAAATATTATTGAAGACGCCACGTTTTGTATTACCAATGCTCATTCAAGGTATGACATTTGTATTATTATTTACTTATATTTCTGCGTCTCCGTTTATTATTCAAAAAATTTATGGCATGACTGCAATACAATTTAGTTGGATGTTCGCAGGAATTGGTATTACGCTCATTATATCAAGTCAACTTACTGGGTACCTTGTTGATTTTATAGACTCACAAAAATTGATGAGAGGCATGACGATGATTCAGATTATCGGTGTAATTTTAGTGACGATTGTATTGCTTAATCATTGGAACTTTTGGATTTTAGCGATAGGATTTATCATTTTAATAGCACCAGTGACAGGTGTTGCGACACTTGGTTTTACAATAGCTATGGATGAAAGTAGTAGTGGTAGAGGGAGTTCATCAAGTTTATTAGGTTTAGTGCAGTTTTTATTTGGTGGTGTTGCATCGCCATTAGTAGGGGTAAAAGGTGAAGATAATCCTATACCTTACATAATTATTATTATAGCTACAGCAGTTATATTAATTATTTTACAGATTTATAATATGAGGGTATTTAAAACAAATCGATGATAAACATAGTTTCTTCTATTATATTGAATTGAAAAATTAAAAAACAAAACTTGAGCTATTCATAGACCTATGAATTTAGCATCAAAAATAAAAATGCCGAGATTATTATGTGGAAATCTCGGCATTTTTATATTGATAGCACCGTAACATATGTACTATTATCTATCCATTTGGTTTAACTTTATCTAGTTGTTTTATAGCATTTCTTTATTAGAATGAAACCGTATTATTAGTTTTGAAGTTTAATCGTATTAGCCAATAAAATGTCAGCAACTTCTTCAGGTGATTCATTACAACCATTCGAAAGCCAATTAATAAACACCCCAGCTTGACCGCCTATGATATATGTAACATAAAGCTGTTTATTGGTTACTGTAGTACTATAGTCATTCATAATTTGTTGATAGTAATCTCTCGCTAAATTTATATAGTCTATGAATAATGTTTTCATTGGATAGGTAACTAAAATGTCTTTGAAAAACTGCTCATTGTGCTTGATATACTTAGCAATAATAATGAAGAATTTATAAAGTTTAAGCTTATCCTGTTTAATATTTTCGAAATTATGATGTAGCGCGCTTAGAAGAAATTGGAATTTTTCTTTATGCTTTGAGTTGATGGTATCCAATAAATCAAATTTATCTTTGTAATAATCATAAAAAGTAGAACGATTAATATTACAATACGCGCAAATCATTTTAGTGGATATTTCTTGAAAAGGATATTCAGCCATCAAATCAACAAGTGCGTTTTGAATTTCTATTTTGGCTTGTCGTTTCATATTGTTACACCTTTGTGAATTTTAACCAACACTCTTATAAAAATTGTTGGTGTTTTTTTAGTTATCATGTCTCTATAATAAATAAAGTGAATTTTAAAAGCAAATAGGAGGAAATGTTTCATGAAAAAGATGATATTAATTAATGTCATTACGGTTGTTGTACTGTTAGCAATTGGGATTGCTGGCTTTTATTTCTGGAATAAAACAACAAGCTATGTAACAACTGATAATGCAAAAGTAAATGGCGATCAAATTAAAATAGCAAGTCCTGCATCTGGACAAATTAAATCACTTAATGTTAAACAAGGTGACAAACTCGATAAAGGTGACAAAGTAGCAACTGTTACTGTACAAGGTCAAGATGGCGAAACGAAAGATATGGATCTTAAAATGCCTCAAAAAGGTACAATTGCCAAATTAGATGGTATGGAAGGTTCAATGGTGCAAGCTGGTAACCCAATCGCTTATGCATACAATTTAGATGATTTATATGTAACAGCAAATATTGACGAAAAAGATATTAAAGATGTTGAAGTAGGTAAAGATGTTGATGTGACTATTGACGGTCAAAAAGCTTCTATTAAAGGTAAAGTTGATAGTATTGGAAAAGCAACTGCTGCAAGCTTTTCATTAATGCCATCATCAAATAGTGATGGTAACTACACTAAAGTTTCTCAAGTAATACCTGTTAAAATTACTCTAGAATCAGAACCGTCTAAACAAGTTGTTCCTGGAATGAACGCTGAAGTAAAAATTCATAAAAATTAAGGGGGTCATTAAATGACTACGACCTTCATTATTAGCTACATTATTTTAGCGCTCATTATTGTTGGGGTTATCAATTTATTTTTAATAAGATCAAGAAAAAAAGGCAAACGCCAACAAAAGGAACAACAATTTACGACACGTCAATCAAATCAATCTAAATTTAAAGCTAGTGATTTAGACAAAACAACTGATCAATCGACACAACGTATGACGCATGAAGAGTTGCGTGTTGACAATCAAGATGATCATAGCCAAGTTAGTCTAAATGGTTACACAAAGGGGTCTGAGAAAGATCAAGAAGCATTCACTAATAATAATGGTGAGGAAGCAGTTGCTGCTAAAAATCCTGAATCAGAAGAATATAAAGTGAATGAAAAAATAAAAAAAGAACATAAAAACTTTATTTTTGGTGAAGGTGTTTCACGCGGTAAAATATTAGCGGCATTATTATTCGGTATGTTTATTGCGATTTTAAACCAAACATTATTAAATGTTGCTTTGCCAAAAATTAATACGGAATTTAATATTTCTGCGTCAACAGGGCAATGGTTGATGACGGGATTCATGTTAGTAAACGGTATTTTAATACCAATTACGGCGTATCTATTTAATAAATATTCATATCGAAAATTATTTTTAGTTGCGTTAGTACTCTTTACAATTGGTTCATTAATCTGTGCGATTTCAATGAATTTCCCAATCATGATGGTTGGACGTGTATTACAAGCCATTGGTGCAGGTGTACTAATGCCATTAGGTTCAATTGTTATTATTACAATTTATCCACCTGAAAAACGTGGTGCTGCCATGGGTACAATGGGTATCGCAATGATTTTAGCACCTGCAATTGGTCCAACATTATCAGGTTATATTGTACAAAATTACCATTGGAATGTGATGTTTTACGGTATGTTCATTATCGGGATTATCGCTATTTTAATTGGTTTTGTATGGTTTAAGTTATATCAATATACAACAAACCCTAAAGCTGATATCCCAGGTATCATTTTTAGTACGATTGGTTTTGGTGCTTTGTTATACGGCTTTTCAGAAGCGGGGAACAAAGGATGGGGTTCTGTTGAGATAGAAACAATGTTTGCGATTGGTATTATCTTTATTATTCTATTTGTAATAAGAGAATTAAGAATGAAATCACCAATGTTGAATTTAGAAGTATTAAAATTCCCAACATTTACATTAACAACAATTATTAATATGGTTGTAATGTTAAGTTTATATGGTGGTATGATTTTATTACCGATTTATTTACAAAATTTACGCGGATTCTCAGCATTAGATTCCGGATTGTTATTATTACCTGGTTCTCTAATTATGGGTCTACTTGGACCATTTGCAGGTAAATTGTTAGATACTATTGGTTTAAAACCATTAGCTATCTTTGGTATTGCTGTCATGACTTATGCAACATGGGAATTAACTAAATTAAATATGGATACACCATATATGACAATCATGGGTATCTATGTACTTCGTTCATTTGGTATGGCATTTATAATGATGCCAATGGTAACTGCAGCTATTAATGCGTTACCGGGACGACTTGCCTCTCATGGTAATGCTTTCTTAAATACGATGCGTCAATTAGCAGGCTCTATAGGTACAGCAATCTTGGTTACTGTAATGACAACACAAACTACACAACACTTATCAGCTTTTGGGGAAGAGTTAGATAAAACGAATCCTGTTGTACAAGATCATATGCGTGAATTAGCATCACAATACGGCGGACAAGAAGGCGCAATGAAAGTGTTACTACAATTTGTAAATAAACTAGCAACGGTTGAAGGTATTAATGATGCATTTATAGTTGCAACGATATTTAGCATCATAGCCTTAATTTTATGTTTATTTTTACAAAGTAATAAAAAAGCAAAAGCTACAGCTCAAAAGTTAGAAGCAAGCTCAAATAACAATCATGAATAAATAAAATAAATTAATTGAAGTGTGACTAATCAAAAATTATGTTGTGGGGACATGATTTTTAAAGTATCGGTGCCAATATATGGTTATCGATACTTTTTTTATTTGTTGATTTGTAGAATGTTAGAGGAATTATATTAAAATTTGGCATTGACGTAGTAGGTCATTAATAAAGAAAAAGCAGGAAGTGGGTCAACGAAATGAATTTTGTGAAAATAACATTTCTGTCCCAATCCCTACTATATAACATTATTTTAAACGAGGCATGCGATTACGGAAGAATAAGCTTATAACAAGTAAACCGATGCTACAGCCCAGTAAAATGATGCCGTTATGAATAGCGTCAGCTTCTGTAATCACTTGATCTGGTGGTACATTTAAATAATATTTTTTGAAAACATCTGCAATTTCTTGTGCGAGTGCTTTAATAATATAACTGAAATACAATGTAATGACTAACATAATTGTTAACACTAAAATATTTACTACTTTTAGAACTGTGCGATTAAATACAATTGTCAGTATTGTTATGACTAGGCTAACGATACATAAAATAAAGAAACCGTTAAAGACTAAAATTAAGCGATCGATTCCTTGTTGTAAATCATTGATATTACCCAAATTAATATTTAATTGATGCATTTTTCCAATTGTCTCGTTAAAATTTTTAATGCCATCAAAATCTACAGATTCTTTGGTGAAGACAATATTAAAAATGGGTTGTTTCCACATGCTGTATCCAGCGATTGCGGTTAATATAACAACAATGATTTGAATAATCATGCTTACCAATGAACGTTTTTTCTTACCATATCGCTTACCACGATGAATATTCGGTTGTTGAAATGTCTCATCAAATGGTTCTAATCGTTGATTTGGATTTGTCATGCAAGGTACCTCCGTATAAAGTTCTTTTCTTTACTTATCAATATGTCTAGTTGTCTGTTATAATGATGAAAAATCACTGTTCAATTGTAGTCTTAAATTTGAAAGTGAAAAAGAAAATATCTTCTACATTATATACTTTTTTTGGCAAAGAATGTAGGGGATAGACAATCATTGGATACATAAAATATATAAAGGTAGGTTAAGACATTGATTAGAAACCGTGTTATGAATAGCGTTGTCAATAAATATTTGCTTCACAATCGCTCGATTATGTTTAAAAATGATCAAGATGTTGAAAGATTTTTTTATAAAAGAGAAATTGAAAATAGAAAAAAACATAAGCAGCCTTCAACATTAAATGTTAAAGCAAATTTAGAAAAATTGTCATTAGATGATATGCAAGTCTTTCGCTTTAATTTCAGACATCAAATTGATAAGAAAATTTTATATATTCACGGTGGATTCAATGCACTACAACCATCACCGTTCCATTGGAGATTGTTGGATAAAATCACTTTAAGTACATTATATGAGGTTGTACTGCCTATCTATCCAAAGACACCAGAGTTTCATATTGACGATACTTTCCAAGCGATACAACGTGTTTATGATCAATTAGTATCTGAAGTAGGACATCAAAATGTCGTAGTCATGGGTGATGGTTCAGGTGGTGCACTGGCATTATCCTTTGTACAATCTCTTTTAGATAATCAACAGCCATTACCGAATAAATTGTATTTAATCTCGCCAATTTTAGATGCAACACTATCTAATAAAGATATTTCGGACGCCTTAATCGAACAAGATGCGGTTCTAAGTCAGTTTGGTGTCAATGAGATTATGAAAAAATGGGCGAATGGCCTACCATTAACAGATAAGCGCATATCGCCAATTAATGGCACAATAGAAGGATTGCCACCAGTTTATATGTTTGGTGGTGGACGTGAAATGACACATCCTGATATGAAGCTATTCGAACAAATGATGTTGCAACATCATCAATACATTGAGTTTTATGATTATCCTAAGATGGTACATGATTTTCCAATTTATCCAATTAGACAATCACATAAAGCTATTAAACAAATTGCCAAATCGATAGATGAGGATGTAACACAAAATAACTAATAACATATAAATGACCCAGTTACGATTTCATGCAAGATGATATTTGACATGAAAACGTAATTGGGTTTTGTTTTTGAAAATATAGCAAGGGTTATATAGACTAATTGTTAATGAGCTTCTGAGTGAAAATCACCAATAAGTGTATTGATATGTGTGATGATAAAGTATTGCCCTTTAATTTGATAAAATTGATCTAAAAAATTATCGAATTGACGTGGAATATCACTAAGTTCTGCAAAGTTAGCTGTTTTATCATAATTGCGATGAGCAACCTCATTTTGAAATTTATCATAATGTTCTAGGAAATGTTGATCTTCAAGCTGTTGTTCCACAATAGTCATAATATTATAGATAGCTTGCTTTTGTCCTTGAACATAAGCCATATGCACGCCACGCTTAAGTAACTGATTTGCTGGTCCGTTAATGTATAACCCTTTTTGTGCATTTAATTCTGTTAATTCAAACTTAACATCATCTAATAAATCTAGTAATTCGATATGAATCTTTTGTTGTAATGCATCTGTCATTTTAATGCTCCTTTGTGTGGAATTGCTATTTTATGTCCTAATTGTTCAGGCCAAGTGATAGTTGGTTGATTTTTATAATAGTGTGCTATTTGTGTTGAAAATGATTCAGGAAAAGCATCAGAACGACGTGTGTGCTGATTAATTCCCATCATCATTACTTCATTTGTTGATGCTAGTGTACCATCTTCTTTAGTTAATGTTAAAAATAAATGCAACCGCTTATAATCGTAATCATAAATATATAAAGTAACAGTAAATACATCGCCAAGAGACAATTCTGAGAGGTATGTCGTATGTTCTTCTAGTGTAAATAGCGTATATGCTAAATTTTCGCGTTCTTTTAAAGAAAGACCGTGGCTGTAATTAAAACGATTCACGACGTCACTAAAAATGATATTATAATTTGCATCATGCATATGATTGTTATGGTCAATGAATTCAGATGTTACGGTTTGAGTATGTGTAAAAAGTTGTTTGATAATAACCATCTCCTTAGTGACTATCATACTAAAATAAATTAAGACATACACGTTATTTAATTCATGATAAAATAATAGAGAATTCGTTATTTAGGGGGAGTATCGATGGCTTTAAAGATACGGTATCAAACTACATATGAACCGTTTAAAGTAGTTGATGATATCAAAGAGATACCAAAAGATGCGACTATTGTTTGGTATGATTTTGATGAACCGAATGAACAAGAAAATGAATGGTTTAAAGCACATTTTAATTTTAATGATTTAGAAGTGGATGATGCAATTAACGGTATGCCACGAGCTAAATATAAATCTTATAAAGATTATCAATACTTAGTATTCCATAGTATTATGGGGTCAAACTATTCACCAATAGCACTAAATATTTTTATACAAGACAATGTATTAGTAACATATCATCATCAAACGTTGGAATCATTAAATAAAGTAGTCTATAAGTATATGAATACATTAGATGCAGAATTAGATTGTGCAGATGTCGTCATATTAATTTTAGATATGATGGTTGATAAATATTTCAACTTTGTATATGCACTTGAAGATAGTGTTTATCATTTTGAGGACCGCCATGTAGATGATCGCTTTAATAAAATGGTCATGGATAGTGTCTTTAAGTTACGTTCGGATTTGATTAAAGTAAAACGTGTACTGTTTCCTATGCAAGAGCTAATTGATACAATGAAACAAAATGGTGATTTGATTATAGATAATAAACATTCGCTATACATTCAACATATCGATGACCACTTGATTAAGCAACGTAATATCATTCGTACTGCTCAAGAAATGACAAACGAAATACGAGAAAATTTTGAGTCATACACGTCATTTAGAATGAATAGTATTATGCAAGTATTAACGTTAGTATCAGTTATATTTTCACCGTTAACATTCATAGCTGGGATTTATGGTATGAACTTTGTAAATATGCCGGCATTACATTTACATTATGGATATTATATTTGCTTAGCTGTAATGTTTGTTATAGCTGTCGTATTAATCATCTTTTTCAGACGTAAAAAATGGTTTTAAATTAGAAATGACGAAAAGGTAGGTTTAATCATGAGTGATTTTCAAAGAGAACAGAGAAAAAATGAACATGTTGAAATAGCAATGGCTCAATCTGACGCAATGCATTCAGATTTTGATAAGATGCGTTTTGTGCATCATTCTATCCCATCAATTAATGTAAATGATATCGATTTGACATCACAGACGCCTGACTTAACGATGGCATATCCGGTTTATATTAATGCAATGACGGGTGGTAGCGAGTGGACGAAAAACATCAATGAAAAGCTAGCTGTAGTTGCAAGAGAAACTGGCTTAGCGATGGCAGTTGGATCAACACATGCGGCATTGAGAAATCCACGCATGGCTGAGACGTTTACGATTGCGCGAAAAATGAATCCTGAAGGCATGATTTTTAGCAATGTTGGTGCGGACGTACCAGTAGAAAAGGCTTTGGAAGCAGTTGAATTACTTGAGGCACAAGCGTTACAAATCCATGTTAATTCTCCTCAAGAATTAGTTATGCCTGAAGGGAATCGTGAATTTGTGACTTGGTTAGATAATATAGCGTCGATTGTATCACGAGTGTCTGTTCCAGTCATTATAAAAGAAGTTGGATTTGGTATGAGCAAAGAATTAATGCATGACTTACAACAAATAGGCGTCAAGTATGTCGATGTTAGTGGCAAAGGTGGTACTAACTTTGTAGATATTGAAAATGAACGTCGTGCAAATAAAGATATGGATTACTTATCATCATGGGGACAGTCTACAGTTGAGTCATTACTTGAAACAACGGCTTATCAAAGCGAAATTTCAGTTTTCGCGAGTGGTGGTTTACGTACACCACTCGATGCAATTAAAAGTTTAGCACTTGGTGCAAAGGCAACTGGTATGTCACGTCCGTTTTTAAATCAAGTTGAAAATAATGGCATTGCACATACAGTAGCTTATGTAGAATCATTTATTGAACACATGAAATCAATAATGACGATGTTAGATGCTAAAAATATTGACGACTTAACACAAAAACAAATCGTATTTAGTCCGGAAATATTGTCATGGATAGAACAACGTAACTTGAATATACATCGAGGATAAATAAAAGAGGAGGCGAAGGTCTCCTCTTTTATTTATGAGTTTGGTGTTTAACTAAACCATTGTATGAATCCCATAATGACTATAACACCAATTAAATCGATTAAGAATGCACCAACAATAGGTACAACTAAATATGCTTTAGGTGAGTTTCCATATTTTTTAGTAATAACATCTAAATTTGCCATGGCATTTGGCGTTGCACCAAGCCCATGACCGATAAAACCACCTACCATTACTGCAGCATCATAATCTTTTCCTAAACCTCTAAATAAAATTAAAACAGCAAATAAAATCATAACGACAACTTGAACTAAAACGATAATAATAAGAGGTATAGCAAGTTTATAAATTTCGATTAATTGAATGCTCATTAGCGCAAGAGATAAGAAAATACCTAATGCGACATCGCCAATTTGATTAGTAATTTTTAAATCTACAATATTAAAATTAAAACTTTCAGAGATATTTCGGACAATAACAGCTACAAATAATGAGCCAACGTAAATTGGAACATTAATCCCTGTTTGAGCTGTAAACAAATGACTGAAATAACTTCCAACTGCCATACAGAATACAACGATTGTAAATTGAATGAAGAATACTTCAGTGGCATTAAATTTACTATGTAAATGTTCGTTATATGCTACTTGGCTATAATCTTTAAATGTATCGTCACTATGTTGAGGCTTTAAGTTATAACGTTTGATTAAAAATTTTACAACTGGACCACCGATAAGCCCTCCAAATACAAGACCTAAAGTTGCAGCTGCAAGAGCCGCTGTCAGTGCCGAATCAATACCTAAATCTTGAATTGTCTTACCATAAGCAGCAGCATTACCATGACCGCCTTCCATAGACATGGAACCTGCTGTTAATCCTAACAAAGGTTTAATATTTAATACTTTTGCTAGTGATACACCAACTATGTTTTGAATGACTGAAATGATAGCACAAAACATAAAGTATAATAGCAAGACTTTGCCACCTAATTTAAATAATTTCAATGATGCACCAAGACCGATTGTCGTAAAGAATGCTAACATGAAGAAATCTTGAATGAATGAAGCATCTAATTTAATCTTAACCATGCCAAATGAATCCAAAGCCGCAACTAAAATAGCAAAGATTAAGCCGCCAATCACTGGTGCTGGTATACAAATACGTTTTAAAAAATTAACGTGATTAACGATAGCCTTACCAAGTAAATAAAGGATACAAGCTAAACATAATGTTGTAATTGCATTAAGTTCTATCATTTTCAAATCCCCCTTGTTGAATATCCCTCTCCCTAAATAAGCTTTTATATGTAAGCGTTATAAAAGGGCACTTTTAACATTATACATGCAACAAATCAATATTTCTAGTTTTTGAAAATAATATCAATAATATTAATGCATCTAAATTTAATAATTATAAATAATTCTATTGTTATATTTTATAATTAAGAACAAGTTCAATAAGAGGAGATGAATCAAAAAATATGATGGATACAAAGAAAAACAATCAACCCATCCGCATGTTGACGGCACGATTGATTGACTTATAAGGAGATAGATTTCATTTTCATGATAGTAATCAATGAAAGATGGCATTTATTTCCAAGTATCTTCGGGAAACATACAATCTGATTTACGCATGCGAGACACAAATGGATTACCTTTCACTGTGTAACGTAAAGATTTATGTGTCCAATCACCTTTATTTGGAATACCGATTCGTGGACTAGCAATAATATCTTTAGGATATTTACGATTCTTAGTATCAATAGACAATCTACAGTCATTTAACGTAGCGCCATCGATAGCCCGTGGAATGTTAAATGCCTTAGTCCATTTTCCTGGGCCATTCGTTACCTCGTAGCCTTTCTTACCTCTGTTACGGAACATAGCGGATAAACCTTCTTCTGGTTCAATTGCGCGGATAAGTACGCCTTCAGGTATACCTTCAGATCTTGTTACAAAATTAATGAGTAAATGCGTATGCATGACATGTGCATAAATTGTACCACCACGTTTATATAATGACGTAACTTTAGGTGTTATTTTACCGCCATAGCCATGAGCCGCACGATCATTCAAACCTAAGTATGCTTCCGTTTCCACGATGTAGCCTGTATACGTTTGAGTGGTATCCTGATAAATCACTTTGACACCTAATAAGTTTTTAGCAATTTGTCTTGTATCATTATTAACGAAATCCATAATATTCTCCTCGCAATTATATGATTAAATTAAATAAAAATGAAAAAAGATATTTTTATTGTGGTAAATGTTTGATAAAATAGTATTGTTAAGAATTATAAAAATGTAAAGTATATACTTTGTTATGGAATATTTTATTTGCAGAGATTGAGACTCTTTTAAACGTGAACATTGCAGTGTGACATATTTTTAGTATAGTTAACGAAGCGTTGACTTTCAAATGAGTCTCCATATAGATGTGTACTTGTAGCGGGTTTTCATTTTACTAGTGATGAAATATAAAGTCCATTTTCCAAAGTGAATGACGATTGAAATGAAGTGGCTTGATAATGAATCTTGTAAATTATAACGGTAACAATAATTAAAAATATAAATATGATTAACGAAAGGGAGATTACAATGGAACAATTACCTCAAGTAGGTTTTATGAAATCATTCGTATTATTTTGGAAAAATTATGTAAATTTTAAGGGGAGATCAAGACGTAGTGAATATTGGTATATGGCACTATGGCATTTGATACTTATGGTTCCAGCTGTGTGTGTGCTAATAATAAACCTATTTCTATTCTTTATTTCTATAGCGGCAGATAACGAAACATTAATAGTTATGAGTATATTGATGATTATCCTTACATCTGTGTATACTTTTGTCTATAGTTTGGCAACGTTTATTCCAAATTTAGCGTTGTGCGTTCGAAGATTTCACGATATATCAAGAACAATGTTATTTCCAATGATTATGACAGTATTCAGTATTATATTTTATATAGTATTACAGATTATCGATAGTTATTATGACAGTGATTTTACATTAATGCCGATGGGTCTTAATATTTTGTTAGTACTTCTTTATTTTGTTTATTTAGGCCTAACAATTGTTATGATAGTATTCCTATGCTTTGACAGTAAGCCGGCAAATAAATATGGCGAAAGCCCAAAATACCCGTCTACAATTAAAAATCAACCAGTGACATCTGAAACACCGAAAACACCGGAAGAAACAGATAATCAATTGTAATGATATAAATATCTCGGCACAATGATGCTGGGATATTTTTTTACCAATAAGGCAATAAAGGTATGGGAAATGCGTATCTAGCGCTAATGATACTTAACATGCAAAGAAGATACTATTTAAATATTTCAATTTCAGAAATTTTAAAAATAAATTCACTTTAAAAATATTGCATTTATAGAGAATAGAAATGTTATATTAAGATAAATACATATTTTTTTAGGAGGCAAAGTATGGGACTTGTAATTGAACATGTTACGAAACGTTTTGGCAAGATGACGGCAGTAAATGATATTTCATTAGAGTTAGAATCAGGCAAAATGTTAGGTTTTCTAGGCAGAAATGGTGCAGGTAAAACAACGACATTTCGTATGATTTTAGGCTTAAGTGAACCAACTGAAGGACACATTACGTATAACGGTAAAAAACTAGATAAAACAATGTACAATCGTATTGGTTATTTACCGGAAGAACGCGGTTTACATGGGAAATTGACAGTTGAAGAAGAATTGAAATATTTGGCAACTTTAAAGGGAATGTCAAAAACAGAAATACAACAGCAAATATCGTATTGGCTTGAGCGTTTTGATATTACTGAAAACCGCAAAAAACGAATTGATAGTCTATCAAAAGGGAATCAACAAAAAATTCAGCTGTTAGCAAGTATGTTACATAAACCAGAATTACTAATATTAGATGAGCCTTTCAGTGGTCTAGACCCAGTTAATGTTGAGTTATTAAAAGAAGCTGTTAAAGACTTAAATGATTGGGGCAGTACAATCGTTTATAGTTCTCACCGTATGGAGCATGTTGAAGAATTATGTGATGATGTTTGTATTTTAGATAAAGGTCAACTTGTTGTTTCTGGTGATATCAATCATGTACGTGCATCTAATGGTAACAAGAAAGTTGTCATTGAGTCAGAAACAACACTACCAGATTTAACACACATTAGAGGTATCATTCATAGTGAAAACATGAAGCAAGGTCTTCAGTTGACGATTGAGAATGAAGGCGTAGCCAAAGATATTTATCAAGTTGTGGCACATCAAGGTTATGTTAAACGATTCCAAGTTGTAGAACCATCATTACAAGATATATTCATTGAGAAGGTTGGTGGCAAGGATGCATAAGTTTTGGGCGACATTTACTTTGACATATATCAAAAAAATTAAAGCTAAATCATTTGTAATTTTTATGATTATTATTGCTGCCTTAATGATTGGCCTATCAAACATTGATAAGATTATTAACATGTTTGATGATGGTCCAGATAAAATTGGTGTAGCAGCACCGAATGAACAAATCTATAAGGTTTTCAAGCAACAGGCGAATACATTTCATAGTGATGCTAAGTTTACTAAAGTTTCTATAGAAGATGCTGAAAAAGAAGTAAAAAAACATAAACTTGATAAAGCTTATATTATCAAGGTGAATCAAAATCGCACGTTACAAGGGACAATCATTAGTGAGAAGCGAGTAAGTCATGAAGATTCACAAAAAGTACAAGCACTGCTTACAGCTATTCAAACAAATATGGTAGCCGGAGAATTAAATATCAACAAAGAAGACTTACAAAAATTACAAGCACAAAGTAAAGTTGATAATAAGGTGATTTCTAATGATGAAGTCGATAAAGTATCAGAAGGACAAAAGATTTTCAACTATGCTTTAGCTTATGGCATTATCTTTCTAATGTTCTTTATTGTTTTAAATTATGCATCTCAAATAGCTATGGAAATTGCTAGTGAGAAAACATCGCGTGTCATTGAAATGATTATTACAAGTATTTCACCAATCCAACATATTTTTGCTAAAATTTTAGGCGTTATAGCAGTTGCCGTGACTCAGATTATTTTAATTGTATTGATGGCATTTATATGCGTTTTTGCCTTTGACTTAAAAGACTTGCTACAAGGTTTTAACGTGGAAATGAATCAATTGTCTTGGCAAATTATTATTGTCGGAATTATAAGTAGTATTGTTGGAATTATGGCGTATGTATTACTTGCAGCCATCCTCGGATCATTAACATCTAGAATAGAAGATTTAAATCAATCTTTGATGCCACTGACATTACTTGGTATGATTGCATTTTATATCGCGATATTCACGATAAATAATCCTGATGGACAACTTGCTTTAATCACAAGTTATATTCCGTTTTTAGCGCCATTTCAATTAGTTGTACGCGCTCAAACTTCAGGGCTTCAAATATATGAGGTCATCTTAAGTTCTTTAATCTCAATTGTAATGGTAGCTGTCTTGATATGGATTGCAATTAAAACATATAAAGATTCAGTACTTACATTTGAACGTGGCTTATTTAATTCAATGAAACGTGTATTTAAAAAATAAAATTGATGAGAGTGACACACATTTATCATATAAAATGATGATGAAAGCGTGTTACTCTTATTTTTTTATATTTAGCTATAGAATAATGTCTAAAAAAGTGTACAATATGAATGTGAAAACGAACTTTTTAAAATGGGAATGTGAAGTAAGAAGAAATGTAAACAAATGATATGTAGCCGATAGATTATTGGTAGCAAATATGTGATGGAGTGATTTCATGTTATATCCGATTTTTATATTTATATTAGCTGGCTTATGTGAAATAGGTGGGGGATACCTGATTTGGCTGTGGCTTAGGGAAGGACAGTCTTCACTTGTTGGGCTAATAGGCGGTGCGATACTCATGTTATATGGTGTCATTGCGACATTTCAATCATTTCCATCATTCGGAAGAGTATATGCAGCATATGGTGGCGTATTTATCATCATGAGTTTGATTTTTGCGATGGTCGTAGATAAACAAATGCCAGATAAATATGATGTTATCGGTGCAATCATTTGTATTGTAGGTGTTTTAGTAATGTTGCTACCCAGCAGAGCTTGAACACTTGTGGTTAGAAGGGAGAAGTAAAAATGATAGTTGAAGTTGAGCACCAAAGACAAGGTGTAGATTTAATCAAAATTGATAATGATGAAACTAAAATTATTTTTACGAATTATGGAGCAAGAGTAGTGTCTTGGAAATATCATGATAATAATATTGTTCTTGGAAATGTTGTTGAAGCGGATGAATTTTATCATAGTAATCCTTTTAAATTTGGTGCTTCTATAGGAAGATATAGCGGTAGAATTGATAATGCTAAATTTAAGTTGAAAGGTAAAGAATATCAGTTAGAAAAAAACAACGGTGAACATCATTTACATGGTGGATGTCATGGTTTGGACAATAAGTTATTTGATTATGAAATTAGAAATGAAATTGCTCAAATTAAAGTTATATTTAAGACGGTGTTGAAATCAGCTGATGATCATTTCCCGGGTGATATCGATGTGACGATTACACATATTTATGATGCGGATCACCAATGGTCGATTGAATACGAAGCAGTTGCATCAGAAGACACATTGTTTAGTCCTACGAATCATGTGTACTTCAATTTGAATCGAGATAATAATGTCGTTGATAATCATCGCATTTCAAGTAATCAATTAGATATGTATGTATTAGATGAGCGAAATATTGTTACAGGTGATATTCTAGATTTACATGAAGTGTTTGAAGATAACAAGATAAAATTGAGTGATATTTTTACATCACAACATGCGCAATTAAGCCAACAAATGACACGTTTTGGTGGTCTTGATCACCCATTTACAGTTGGTGAACATAAAATGTATGTTGAAAATCATGAATTTATGTTAGAGGTCGATACAGATATGCCTCATGTTGTGTTCTTTACTTTTAACCAGCCTGATGAGTGGGATAGTCCATTTAATATTTATAAACCACATTCTGGCTTTACATTAGAAACACAATTTTTACCAAATGATATTAATTTATATGGTGAAAAAGCACCGTCAATTTTAAAAGCTGGTGAAGTGTTCAATTCGAAAACAAGTTTCCGTATCGAAGAAAAAGTAGAAAATGATTAAAAGTATCGGCATTTATATAATATTTATGTTATTTGGCGGAATTTTGAATAGGTTATCAAGAATCGTATCAAATGAAGTGACATCATTAATATACAGTTTGAAATAAAGAAAATATATAACATAAAAAAGGAATCAATAGCATCAGTGGTTATAGATAAGACTATTATACAAACGATGTGTAAGTTGATTCCTTTTTGTTTTGAAAAGTTCATTTAACACTTATAATGAAAGGTAATTATTTCAATGTTCTGTTATACATTTTTTGAAGTTTATCGCGTCTTGTTGGTGACAGAAATGGATTGTTTAGTGCATATCGTAACATATCTTGATTTTGTCTATCATTATAATAAAGGTCATTAAGCTGTTGTACAGATAAACGATGTTCGATTGGTGCTTCTTGTATTAAGTAAAGCTGATCATTTGGAGATACATAGCCTTGTTTTAATACCCGGAAATAGAAACCTGTTTTACCAGATGTAGACATGCGCTTCACTAAATCAGGAATATTATATTTTGCTTGAATTTTCCAGCATGGTTCTCTAATTTCAGAAACCTCAATTAACGCTTCACCTAAACGATATTGATTACCAAAGTAAACATCAGATTCGTCTAAATAATCAAATGTTAAATTCTCTCCAAACATCGCATGAGTAGGTAGTGTAGGTAAATCATCTTGATACAGTGCATAATTATGCTTACTAAACCCACAAACTGCTTTATGTGGTCCACCATGATCTTTATAAGCCTGTTCATCACCAGTGAAACCAGTTGAAGATAACCATGTTGTTTGTGAAATCTTAGTTTTATCTAAAGCAGAGCGCATCGGTCTTTTCGAGCTATAAGGCAAATCTTGGATTTTTCCTGTCGAAATTGCGTGAATTGATATCATATCATTCTCCTTAACGAGTATTATTTAAAATATATTGTACTATAAAACATTTTTAGAATTGTAAATTCTGATTGATATGTTTAAAAAAATGTTAGAAATAAGGGTATGTAAATTTATACAAGTCATGTAAAATATGAATTGAATAGATTACATAAATATGGGAGGCTACCTTCATGAAAGATGTCAAAGCACTCAAGTTAATGACATTAAATGATGTTTTAAGTCAAATCAATGGTGACATGACGCTGGGAATTGGTACAGGAAGTACAATGGAATTACTCTTACCTCAAATGGCGCAACTAATTAAAGAACGTGGTTACAATATTACAGGTGTATGCACTTCTAATAAAATTGCATTTTTAGCAAAAGAATTAGGTATTAAAATATGTGAAATCAATGATGTTGCTCATATCGACTTAGCAATTGATGGTGCTGATGAAGTAGATCCATCTTTAAATATAATTAAAGGTGGCGGTGGTGCGCTGTTCAGAGAGAAAGTTATAGATGAAATGGCATCGCGTTTTGTTGTGGTTGTCGATGAAACGAAAATGGTTCAATACTTAGGTGAGACGTTTAAGTTACCAGTAGAGGTGGATAAATTTAACTGGTATCACATATTACGTAAAATTGAATCATACGCTGATATAAAAGTAGAACGTCGTGTAAACGAAGATGTCGCATTTATAACTGATAATGGCAATTATATTTTAGATTGTAAGTTACCAAAAGGAATTGACCCATATAAGTTCCATGAGTATTTAATTCATCTGACAGGTGTGTTTGAGACAGGATACTTCTTAGATATGGCAGATCAAGTTATTGTAGGCACTCAAGAGGGTGTTAAAATTTTAGAAAAATAATATATAGTATAGAAAAGCGCTTGCTAGCATCATCTTTTTAAGAGGTACTAGCAAGCGCTTTGTTATTATTTGTTTTTATCTGAAGATTGTTCTTCAGTTTTTTCGATATGTTTTTCTGCATCAATTACAACTGATGAACGTCTGTCTTCTTTATAAGTCGCAGGTTCTTTTAATGATTGCTCTATTTCATCTTCATTTGAATCGTTTGTTAAATCGTCACTTTGTGGTGCTTGTTTAACTGATTCTGCTGATTCTACTGACTCCGAAGTGATGTCATGATCTTCATCATGATTAGATTCAGTTTGATTACCTATGTGATGTTGAGGTTCTGTTTTTTCAGTACCTTCATGAATGCTTGGTTCGTCAGCCACTGTATTTTCAGTATCATTTTTAGCAACACCGACCGTTGATGCAGTAGCTACACCTGTTTTTTCAGCATCTTTAATATTTGAAGAAGATTTTTCAGCCTCAGTATGATTAGTTTCTTCATCGTCATTGACATGGTCTAAATAATTATTAGGCTCAAGTTCTTCAAGGTTTCGTCTTGTTGTTAAATATGCAATACCTCGGATAATTAAGCTTAAACCAATGTATCCTACTGCAACGATTGCTGTTGAAATGGCGATGACTTTGATTGAAAATAGATCGCCGATTTCTTCGCTAAACAAGAAAATAAGTCCGAATGTCATTGAAGCATGGAATGTCGTTGCAATATAAATTGTACGTCCTTTAGTCGCTCTAATTAATTCACCAAGAATCATAGAGAATGAGAATGTATAAAGGAAGTTATAAGCAGCAAATTCTGTACCATAAGTTGTATTTGCTGAGAAAACTGAATACATCAAACCAACAACAATACTTGCAAAGAACGTGTTCATTTTCGTTTCAACAATATTTTGTAAGTATGAACGGAATCCGAATTCTACTACGAACGCCATCAGAATATGTCCAATCAGAATGTGTGTAATAGGTACTGATAAGCCTGTTGATTGTAATAAAATAAAGCTATCTGCAAATGTATTAAAGCTGTACATACCAATAATTAGAATAACTAAAGGTAAAATTAAAGCTAGCAATAGACGTTCAATTACTTTCAGGCTGATTGAGAATTTTAAACCTGCAAGTTGGACCTTTTTATATTTGAAAACGAGTATACAAATGATTGCAGCAATTAATGGTGCTAGATCTGTAACTTCAAATATAAAGTGTTTGACACCAATTATAGACTGGAAATCTCTGAGCATAATGGATAACGCCATTGTAATGACAAAGAAGACGAAAATCGTCATTGCCCATTGAAAACCAGAAATTTTATTGTTCTTCATTATATGTAACCTCCATTAGGTAACAAGCAAAATATCTTTTAGTAACAATTATACATATTACAAGCCGAGAGATAAATTGTCTATGTCAATATTAATGAAAATGTAATAGTCTTGACGTATTTTATTAACATAAATCAGCTAAGTATTCGTTATTACATAGAAAATAGGGGTAAAAGTAATGTAGATAAGTATTTTTAAGATACGGATTTAACTATGAATTGAATTCAAAATTTCCTATACGTTATACTTTAATTGTTAATAAGCCACATAAATAAGAGGGGGAAACGCTGTGTACAAGCAAGGTGAACCAAATTTATGGAATGGAAGGTTAGATAGTGAAACAGACCCGAAAAAATTTAGACATTTTCAAACAGTAACATTTGAAGATTTGTCTAAGCTGGAAAAGAGTAGTATGCCATCAGGGGTCGGTATATTAGGCTATGCTGTTGACAAAGGTGTTGCTTTAAACAAGGGGCGCATTGGTGCAAAAGAAGGACCAGATGCGATTAAACAAGCATTTGCAGGTTTGCCGGATTTGAATCAATGTGAAATTTTAGTCGATTACGGAAATGTTTATCATGATCATGAGGAATTAATTGATACTCAAAAAGAATTTGCTATGCTTGCAGCGAAGTCAATTGCTAATCATAGACAAACATTTTTATTAGGTGGTGGACATGATATTGCGTATGCTCAATATTTAGCAACACGTAAAGTCTATCCAACACAATCTATTGGTGTGATAAATATTGATGCGCATTTTGATACACGTGCTGAACAACAATCTACATCTGGAACGAGCTTTAGACAAATTTTAGAAGAAGATGAAAACACAGATTATTTAGTGCTTGGTATTGCTCAAGGTGGTAATACGCAAAGTTTATTTGATTATGCTAAAGAGAAAAAGATTGATTATGTCTTTGCAGATGAATTATTGAGTCACGTATCACCAACAATTAAAGATATGATTGAACGTTTTGTACATGAACATGATGTCATTATGTTTACGATTTGTATGGATGTCATTGATAGTGCGTTTGCGCCTGGGGTAAGTGCGCCGGCAGTGTTAGGTTTGTATCCACATACTGTTCTTGAATTAGCAAAACGTATTATTCCAAGTGATAAGGTGTCTTCAGTTAGTATTGCTGAGATGAATCCAACATATGACGCTGACAATAGAACTGCTAAGCTCGTTGCTAATTTAGTGCATCATTTTTTAAAATAATTAAAAATATTTATATGTGACGAGATTTGCATTGCAGGGCAGAATGTGAGTATTTCTTAATAGAAGTTATATTAACGTTGATATATTTGAAAAATAATTGCAGTAAGATGACTCTTAAGTTGTAGTCATCTTACTGCTTATTTATGTTTGTTGAAATAGCAAAAATAACAACTGTATTGTTTGAAAAGTTCTCTTATTATATAATCATTAATTAAAATTTTAACGGAGTTCAAGAGGCCTTTTTATAATGACGCCTTATTTGTAAAATGTCATATGTGGTTTAGCCTCTTTATAATAATTTAATCTGTCCTCAAGTGTGCCAGTATGTAATTCTAGCTTATGACCATCAGGGTCGGTAAAGTAAATTGATTGTCTATCTCTAATATCTCTAACTCTTCCTTCTAAAATATTCACGTTATTATCTTTTAATCTCTGATGCCAATATTTAAATTCGCTGTCATCTATAGTGAAAGCTATATGTGTATATGAAAAGTGAATTTCATTACGTGGTATATCTTTTTCTTCATTTAAAGCAATCCATAGGCCTGCAAGCTCAAAATAAGCAGTTTTTTTACCAGTCAACAGCAATTTCCCAAGTAAAATATCTCTATAAAAATGTATTGAATCGTTTAAATTTCTGACTGAAAAGCATATATGATTAATAGATTTTAACATCTGCTTCACTTCTTTCTTAGAATTTTTATAATAAATTATTTTTGTATCGATTTTTGAAATGACGTCATTAATTTTTATACGATGATCTGCGCAACTGCATAAGAGGCTCTAATTACTTAAGTTAAAGGCAAAAGGTATACAGTTGACTGCGCAACTGCATAAGAGGCTCTAATTACTTAAGTTAAAGGCAAAAGGTATACAGTTGACTGCGCAACTGCATAAGAGGCTCTAATTACTTAAGTTAAAGGCAAAAGGTATACAGTTGACTGCGCAACTGCATAAGAGGCTCTAATTACTTAAGTTAAAGGCAAAAGGTATACAGTTGACTACGCAACTGCATAAGAGGCTCTAATAACTTAAGTTAAAGGCAAAAGGTATACAGTTGACTGAGCAACTGCATAAGAGGCTCTAATAACTTAAGTTAAAGGCAAAAGGTATACAGTTGACTGAGCAACTGCATAAGAGGCTCTAATAACTTAAGTTAAAGGCAAAAGGTATACAGTTGACTGAGCAACTGCATAAGAGGTTCTAATAACTTAAGTTAAAGGCAAAAGGTATACAGCTGACTGAACAACTGTATAAGAGGCTCTAATTACTTAAGTTAAAGAGCCTCTAAAAGTCCATATAAATAATCTTGGCATTGTTGTACGAATGTATGTACTTGTTCGGAGTGTTTGCGTTTTTTATGGTAATTGATATAAATTTTTCGGCCTAAGTTTGGACGAATTTTTTTATATTCTAAATTAGACGTGTGAAATGATTGGTAATAAAATCTCGGAATGATAGCGTAACCTAAGCCGAGATGAACAAATCCAACTGCTGATTCGAATCGATCTGTTTCTACAACGACATTTGGACGAATATTTCTTCTATTAAAATAGTCATCTAAGTGTTTGCGCACTTGAGAATTTTTGTTTGGTAATATGAGTGGCAAATTTTCAACATCTACCCAATTTTGATTTTTAAATGTTTCCTTGGGTGCTAATAAAATGTAAGATTCCTCATATAAAGGAATGGATCTTATATCTTCGTGGGTTATTTTTTCATTTGTTATAGCTAAATGAATATTAAAATTCAGTAATTGCTCTATAGATTGATGTTTGTCATGTATTTCATATAAACGATATTGCTGTTCAGGGTAGTCGGAATGGTGCTTTCGAATTAAATTCGCAATCCATTGATTCGTAGATTCAAGAGTCCCAATTTTTATCCTTGGTTCTGATGTAACGCTTAAATCATACATTTTTTCCATCGTGGATCGATATTGTTGAACTAATTCGCTCGCATAACGATAAAACTGTATTCCTTTTTCGGTAATCTTGATGTCTTTTGTTGAACGTGTAAATAAGTCATAACCTAAATCTGCTTCCATTTTTTTAATCGTAGCAGTTAAAGATGGCTGGCTAATATGTAAAAATTGTGCAGCTTTAGTAAAACTATTATATTTCACGATAGCCAAGAAGTATTCTAACTGAATAATTTTCATGTGTTTTGCTCCTTTTATTTATAGATTCAAGCTATGGATAATTAGTTTATTTATATTTGTTGGCTATATTTTAACATACTATAATGAATATTGAAGATAATAATGTAAGCGTTTTAAATTTAGTGGAATTAACTTCTAAAAAGAACAGGAGCGAATTTTATGAGAAAAATTCAAGCAAAAAAAGGTTTGAGTATTGAGTGTAAAGGTTGGGAACAAGAAGCAGTACTTAGAATGTTATACAACAATTTAGACTCAGAAGTTGCTGAAAGACCAGAAGATTTAGTTGTTTATGGTGGTATTGGAAAAGCAGCACGTAATTGGGAAGCTTTTGAAGCAATAGAGAAAACGTTACGAGAATTAGAATCAGATGAGACAATGTTAGTACAATCAGGAAAGCCAGTTGCTGTATTTAAAACACATGAAGAAGCGCCACGTGTATTAATTTCAAATTCAGTATTAGTGCCTGAATGGGCAAACTGGGATCATTTTAATGAATTAGATAAAAAAGGTTTAATCATGTATGGACAGATGACAGCCGGTAGTTGGATATATATTGGTTCTCAAGGTATTGTGCAAGGTACTTATGAGACATTTGCCGAGCTAGGTAATCAACACTTTAATGGAGATTTAGCAGGCACTGTTACACTGACAGCAGGTTTAGGTGGTATGGGTGGTGCGCAACCGTTAGCAATTACTATGAATCATGGGGTAGCAATTTGCGTGGATGTTGATGAAACACGTGTTGATAAGCGAATTGATACGAAATACTGTGATGTTAAAACAGCTGATTTAGATGAAGCATTAAAATTAGCAGAAGAGGCGAAAGAACGTGGAGAAGGATTATCAATCGGGTTAGTTGGAAATGCTGTAGACATCCATCAAGCGATTCTAGAAAAAGGATTTAAAATTGACATTATTACTGACCAAACAAGTGCACATGATCCGCTAAATGGATATGTGCCACAAGGATACTCTGTAGAAGAAGCGAAAGTATTGCGTGAAAAAGATCCGAAAAAATATGTTGAACTGTCACAAGCTTCAATGGCAAAGCATGTTGAATTAATGCTTGAATTCCAAAAACGTGGCGCTGTAGCATTTGATTATGGTAACAATATTCGTCAAGTAGCCTTCAATAACGGAGTGAAAAATGCTTTTGACTTCCCAGGCTTTGTACCAGCTTACATTAGACCATTATTCTGTGAAGGTAAAGGGCCATTCCGCTTTGCTGCGTTGAGTGGTGATCCAAAAGATATCGAGCGTGCGGATGAAGAAATGCGCAAACTTTTCCCAGAAAATGAAAAGTTATTAAGATGGCTTGATTTAGCTGAAGAAAAAATTTCATATCAAGGACTACCATCACGTATTGCTTGGTTAGGCTATGGAGAAAGAGCGAAAATGGGCTTAGCTTTAAATCGTCTTGTACGTGACGGTGAAATTTCAGCACCAATTGTTATTGGACGAGACCATTTAGATGCTGGTTCAGTTGCTAGTCCTAACCGTGAAACAGAAAGTATGAAAGATGGTAGTGACGCGGTTGGTGATTGGGCTGTATTGAATGCACTCATTAACACAGCTGCAGGTGGTTCATGGATTTCATTCCATCACGGTGGCGGTGTTGGCATGGGATATTCACTTCATGCGGGTATGGTTGTTGTAGCAGATGGATCAGAGCGTGCTGAAAGAAGATTGGAACGTGTATTGACGACTGACCCAGGTATGGGTGTTGCCCGACATGTTGATGCTGGCTATGACATCGCTATTCAAACAGCTAAAGAAAAAGGTATTCATATTCCAATGATTGATAAAGCAGGTGATAAGTAATGAATGATTTAATAATTAATCATATAGCAGAATTAATTTTACCGAGATCAACAGATAAACCTTTGAAGGGTAAGGAATTAGATGAATTAAATGTTGTGAAAAATGGTACAGTTGTCATTAAAGATGGCAAAATTGTATATGCTGGAACACATACAGATGACTACGATGCGACTGAGACGATTGATGCTAGTGGGAAGGTAGTGTCCCCAGCATTAGTAGATGCACATACCCATTTAACATTTGGTGGATCTCGAGAACATGAGATGTCATTAAAACGTCAAGGTAAGTCTTACCTTGAAATATTAGAAATGGGTGGTGGCATATTATCTACCGTTAATGCTACTAGAGAAACATCCGAAGATGACTTGTTTAAAAAAGCAGAGCATGATTTGCTTACTATGATTAAACACGGCGTGCTTGCAGTTGAAAGTAAGAGTGGTTATGGATTAGATAGAGAAAATGAACTGAAGCAATTGAAAGTGTCTAATCGTTTAGCTGAGAAATATGATTTAGACATGAAACATACTTTCCTAGGGCCTCATGCTGTACCTAAAGAGGCAAGTTCAAATGAGGCATTTTTAGAAGAAATGATTGCGTTACTTCCGGAAGTAAAACAATATGCAGACTTTGCGGATATTTTCTGTGAAACAGGTGTATTTACAATAGAACAATCGCAACATTATATGCAAAAAGCCAAAGAAGCAGGTTTTAAAGTGAAAATACATGCGGATGAAATTGATCCGTTAGGCGGACTGGAATTAGCAATTGATGAACAAGCAATATCAGCAGACCACTTAGTAGCTTCTAGTGATAAAGGAAAAGAAAAGTTGCGAAATAGTGATACTGTAGCTGTCCTCTTACCTGCAACGACGTTCTATTTAGGTAAAGAAGATTATGCAGATGCAAGAGGCATGCTTGACAATAACGGTGCGATTGCATTAGCAACTGATTATAACCCTGGTAGTAGTGTCACAAACAACTTACAACTTGTTATGGCGATTGCAGCCTTGAAATTAAAGCTATCACCTAATGAAGTTTGGAATGCTGTTACGGTCAATGCTGCTAAAGCAATAGACATTAACGCGGGTACAATTAACACAGGTGATAAGGCTAATTTAGTAATTTGGGATGCACCAAATCATGAATATATTCCATATCATTTTGGTATCAATCACGCAGAAAAAGTTATTAAAGACGGTAAGGTCATCGTAGATAACACAGTATCTTTTAAAGCATAAAATAATTAGAAAGCTCTAAGCATTGGTTTAAACTAATGTTTAGAGCTTTTTGTGGTTTGTAAAAACAAGTATATTCGAGAACACGTTTTTGTATAGAGTCTCAATTATAAAAGTTAGAATAGTTTGACAACAGTGTTACGATATTATTAAACAACTGTCTATCATTAACGAAAGCAATTAACAAGAGTACATTGTTGTGAAATCATCGTTTAATAGTCAAAGATGATCATCGTAGGGTAGACAACATATCATTGACTTAAGGAAGGGGAATGACCGATGGGATTAAAAGATCAAGCTGTTACCTGGAGAAGGTATTTTCATCAATTTCCAGAACTATCCGATAAAGAATTTAAGACTACACAAAAAATTAAAGATATTTTAACAGAACATCATATTAGAATATTAGACTTACCACTTGCGACTGGGCTTGTTGCTGAAGTGGGACAAGGTCTGAGTTGTATAGCTGTTCGGGCTGACATTGATGCTTTACCGATTCAAGAGCTTGTTGAACAGGATTTTAAATCTGAAAATGAAGGTGTTATGCATGCGTGTGGTCATGATATTCACATGGCTAGTATTTTGGCTACAGCTGTAAAATTAAAAGAAATTGAGGGCACTCTTACTGGGCGTGTTAAATTCATTTTTCAATCAGCAGAAGAACTAGGACATGGCGCTTTTAAAATTATTGAAACACATGCATTAAAAGATGTACAAGCAGTATTGGGTTTTCATAATGACCCATCGCGTTCGGTAGGTACATTTGCAATCAAAACAGGGGCAATTACATCAGCAGTAGATCGTTTTGAGTTTCATATTAAAGGCGTGGGTGGTCATGCTGCAAAGCCGGAACAATGTAATGATCCAGTTATTGTGTTGGCGCAATTGATTAATAGTATTCAATCCATAGTTAGTAGAAATCTATCTGCGTTTGATGAAGCGGTAGTAACAATTGGACAAATATCATGTGGTAATACTTGGAATGTCATTGCTGATCATGCGTATGTACAAGGCACAGTGCGTAGTTTTGATCCTGTGGTACGAAAGCTTGTAGAAACACGATTACAAGATATTGCGGACGGATTGGCTCAAGCATATAATATGAAAATTAATTTAAATTATACGCATTTACCTGGCGCTGTGATGAATGATGAGGCATTGACGCATAAAGCAATTGCAGTAGCCCAACATGTTGGATATAAGGTGGAAATGATGGAACAGCCGCTTACGATTGGAGAAGATTTTTCAGGTTATAGTCAACATTTTCCAAGTGTATTTGCGTTAATTGGTTCTCATAGTGAATATGATTTACATCATCCTCAATATAAACCGGATGAAAGGATTCTGGAAAAAGTACCTGAGTATTTTGTTGAATTTGTAAAGAGACTATTGCATGAGTAATTCGAGCTTGTTTTTATAAAGAAGAAAGTAATTTTTAGTGTAATCATGATTAAGTTCCTAGGAAGATTGGGTAAATAATAACCATTAAGCGAATAAGGAGATGTTAAAAAATGGCAACTCAAGATCCTAGAACAAAATTTAAAACAACGGAATATGAAAAACAAGAACAAGAGGTACCGGGTTTACAATCTGAAATGACGCCAGCACCTGATTGTGGCGAAACGTCTTACCAAGGTCATCAACGCTTACAAGGCTATAAAATGTTAGTCACAGGTGGTGACTCAGCAATAGGGCGTGCAGCAGCAATTGCGTATGCTAAAGAAGGTGCAGATGTAGCGATTAACTATCTTCCGAGTGAAGAACAAGATGCACAAGAAGTACGCCAAGTAATTGAAGAAAGTGGTCAAAAGGCAGTGTTAATTCCTGGTGATATAAGAGATGAGCAGTTCAACTATGACCTTGTTGAACAAGCATATCAACAATTAGGTGGCTTAGATAATGTTACTTTAGTTGCTGGACATCAACAGTATCATGATGATATTCATGGATTTACAACTGAGGCATTTACAGAAACATTTGAAACGAATGTCTATCCGCTATTTTGGACAGTTCAAAAAGCATTGGAATATTTAAAACCGGGTGCGTCAATTACAACGACATCATCTGTACAAGGTTATAATCCTAGTCCAATTCTTCATGATTATGCCGCTTCAAAAGCAGCAATTATTTCATTAACTAAAAGTTTTTCAGAAGAATTAGGACCAAAAGGAATTAGAGTGAACTGTGTAGCGCCTGGTCCATTCTGGTCACCATTACAAATTTCTGGTGGGCAACCTCAAAGTAAAATCCCAACATTTGGTCAAAAAACACCTTTAGGTCGTGCAGGTCAACCTGTTGAGTTATGTGGAACTTATGTGCTATTAGCGTCAGAAGAATCAAGTTATACAACCGGACAAGTGTTCGGTGTTAGCGGAGGAGTGCAAATAGATTAGGTTTGTATGAAGCTTTTAATTGAACAATATAATATTAATTTAGTTACTTCAATCCATTAAATTAAAATGAATTGGTGAAGTGTATTTTAAATAGTCGGTAAAGGTGTGTATCTTTATCGGCTTATTTTAATACTCCGTCATAAGGAGCGTTTGCTCAGGGTGTGGATTATAAGGTTTAAGCAGAATAAACTTTCTTAATGAGGATGTCTGGACAACAACGAAAAAGTTAAAAACTGTTGCGGGATTGGGTTTAGGGACGGTTAGTGGAAGAAAGTTAAATTCATTAACAAGTGAAATGCCTAAGGTTAGATATTAAACGTCAGAACGGACAAAGAATAATAGGATATGTTTTCAATTAAATAGCGAAGTATTTATATGTTAAGATGATGTAAATTACATAGAAACGCTACCCGTAGAAGTACTGATCATAGAAACGCTGATAAACGTAAATTTGCAAACTCGATATTAAACAAAGGGGTTGTTATTATGGCATTAATAGTATCTAGAGCTATATTATTTTTGATTTTAGCATTAGCTTTTGGAATAGCGACTGTTTTTCCTGAACAAAAATTACCATTATATATAGTATTCACATTATTTGTAGCAGTTGCGATTATTATGAATGTATGGTTTACCCATCAAAATATTAAAAAGCATATCATTAAGTTTAACAAATACGTCGCATACTTTTTATCCTTTGTCTCAGGGTTACTTTACATTGGATTTGTAATTTATACATTAACTATAGGGAGCTATGATGTTTTACCAATTATTATATTTGCAATAAGTATCGTATTGGTTCAAATATTAGAAAATATACTGGGAATCAGTATAAAAAATACGCGTCCATCAAACAAACAGTTGAAAGTTATTTCTGAACAAAGCGCACAGCAATTTAAAGTCATATCATTAATATTAGTAAGTGTATCTATCGTGTTCATTTTTATTGCATTAATGCTTAAATGGTGGCTTTTACTTGTTATTAGCATTATTGTTTTGATTATTATTACAGTAGCAATGATTATTTATGAAAAATATTATACGACTCCTGATTAATTTATGATTGACGTACTAAGGATTATCTTGTAACGTAAACGTAAATAAGCATCACTTATCTAGAGAGGTGGAGGGACTGGCCCTATGAAGCCTCGGCAACATCTCGAATGTGCCAATTCCAGTAACCGTAATGGTTTGAAGATAAGCAGGTAAAGCACATGAAAACCTCTTTCTTCATCGTTTGTGAGAAAGAGGTATTTTTAATTGGAAAGCAGGTAAAAAGGATGGAAGTACATAAAAAGAGCAATGCTTGGGCATTATTCCCCTTGTTATTATTTGTGGCGTTGTTTTTAGGCGTAGGTATTATCACAGGTGATTTTACTTCAATGCCATTAAATGTTGCAATTACGATAACGGTAATTGTGGCGTTATTAATGAATCGAAAAGAATCATTTGCTAAAAAAGTTGAGGTCTTCACGAAAGGTGCAGGCCATTCAAACATTATTTTAATGATGTTGATTTTTATTTTAGCAGGTGCATTTTCAAATACAGCTGAAAAAATGGGTGGCGTAAAGTCGACAGTTAATTTAGGACTATCATTAATCCCAGAAAATTTAATTATTGTAGGATTGTTTGTGATTTGTATGTTTGTTTCTATATCTATGGGGACGTCAGTAGGGACTGTTGCTGCAATAGCACCTGTTGGTTACGGATTTGCACAAGCGACAGATGTACCAACTGCGCTAGCAATGGCTACAGTTGTTGGAGGTGCAATGTTCGGCGATAATCTATCAATGATTTCAGATACAACAATTGCTGCGGTTAGAACACAACATACGAAAATGAAAGATAAATTCAGAGTAAACTTTAAAATTGTATTGCCAGGTGCTATTTTAACGATTATTATTCTGTATTTCTTAACGAATGGCATTTCTTTAAATCATGCTAAAAACTATGATTATAATCTAATTAAAGTTGTACCGTATATTTTAGTATTGGTATTAGCATTATTAGGTGTAAATGTCATTATCGTATTGATTGGTGGAACATTATTAGCCGGAATCATTGGTCTCATAGATGGTTCATTCGGTTGGATGGGGCTACTAGATGCAGTGTCCAAAGGTATTATAAGCATGGAAGATATTGCTATGATTGCGTTGCTAATTGGTGGTTTAGTCGGTATTATTCAACACAATGGTGGTATTGAATGGTTGTTGCAATTTGTTCGCTCTAAAGTGAAATCAAAGCGTGGCGCAGAATTAGGAATTGCTAGTTTGGTAAGTGTCGCAGATATTGCCACGGCAAACAACACCATCTCTATTATTATGTCAGGTCCTTTAGCTAAAAATATTGCAGATGAATATGATGTAGATTCAAGGAAATCAGCAAGTATTCTTGATATATTTGGAGGCTGCTTCCAAGGTTTATTACCATATAGCCCGCAAGTCATTTCAGCGGCTGGTGTAGCTGGTATTTCACCGTTAATGTTATTCCCATACAGCATTTATCCTATATTATTAGGTGTATGCGGACTTATTGCGATTTTATTTAATTTTCCAAAGCTAAAAAAGAACACTAGTCAAGAAATGAAACATTAATGCTTAACAATATATCGATGTAGCCAAGTAAGGTGGCTTGTTATATTAACAGATCATGTTGTACTCACCGTATAACGCTAATCTTTTAAAAATGATGATCATCTATGTTTGGAACTGAGCAAAAATACGTTAAAATAAAAGTAAGAGCGAAAGTGGGTGGACAACAGTGGCAAAATTTAATGTAGAGAATGAACATGTCGAAGTTGAAATTGAAAAGCTTTATAAATTTTCTCCAGAGTTAGTATACGAAGCTTGGACAAAGAAAGATTTGTTGAAACAATGGTTTATGACATCAGCCAGAACGAATAAAGAGATTGAAGCGGACGTTAAAGAAGGCGGTAAATATCGTATTGTAGATCAACAACGTAATGGCAAAGTAAATGTGATTGAAGGCATTTATGAATCTTTAGTTATGGATGAATACGTTAAGATGACTATCGGTATGCCTGGACTAAGTGAAACACAAGATGTCATTGAGGTAGAATTTTTTGAACGTGAAACAGGTGGCACCCAAATGCTATTTTATTATCGTTCATTAGTTGAAAAAGAAAGACGATTTACTAATTTAGAATACAAGCAAAAGAAAAAAGAATATCATGATGCCATGGTGCATGGTTTCGAATTGATGTTTGATAAGATGTACCACGTTATCGAAACATCAACACAACAATAAAATGATAAAAGGAAGTTATGATAGGCTCAAGGCCATTAAATCATAACTTCCTTTTTTCTAATTTGAAATATCATTATGTAGTAAATACTCATTATATTTTCTTACAAGTGTTTCAAAGAATATATGATAACTGATGAAGCTAGAATAGTCTGTACCATCAGTTAAGTAGAATGTGTTACTGGATACATAGACGTTGTAATTTGCTTTTTGAGCAAGGGTATTATCTTTCATTGTAGTAACAGAAATAAAGTATTTTTGTCTAAGTTGAAGCAAGTTTGTTACTTCTAATAATTCATGTGTTTCACCTGATAATGAAATAATAAAGAATAAATCATTAGGTTCACTCTTGTTCAAAATCATTTTAAGTTCATGTTCATCATGAAGTACAATGACATGATTATGTAACGTTAACAATATACGCTGTGCCTCTGAAGCAACGTTTAACTGTGCACGCCCTGTACCATACAAATATATTGTTGAAGCTGTATGCATTTTTTTAGTAAGAAGCTGGTAATCAACGCGTTCTAAATAACTGAATGTACTATCGATTTCTTGTTTGAAACTATCGATAGAGTTAGAAGGTAATTGGTGTGTCTTATTACTTTCAAATTTAAGGTACGATTTAAAATCACTATAACCGTCAAAACCTAATTTGCGTGTAAATCTGTGAATGGTTGCATTCGAGGCATGTGTGAATTGCGCTAAATCTTGTATTTTCATATTTTTACATTCATCTATATGTGTATTGATAAAGTGAGCGATATGTAAATCATTATCATTAAGTTTATCAAAGTTTCGATTAATGTGTTCATCTAAAAACATATTCAACCTCCTTGAAAATAAATGTGTAATAGATCGTTATTACATTAAAATCTTGTATGTCATTATATATATTTGTGTATTGATATAGGTTTGATTATGCGTTTAAAACGAATGTATTACAAATACAACGATGTCATATATAAGGTCGTGAAAAAATTTTCACTATATGAAAAGATAATCTGATTATACAAAATACTTTCAAAATACGTCAATGTCGTTGTAGGTGTGTAAGCGTTTACTATATATTATATTTAAATAGTAAGACATCTATTTATAAATGAATCTAATTAGATGTATTGTTAGGAAAGATGATATGGAGGGAATAGAAGATGAATGCGATAAAGCGTTTCGGTAGTGCAATGATTGTACCGGTATTAATGTTCGCTTTCTTTGGGATAGTGCTTGGCTTTGCGACATTATTTAAAAATCCTACAATCATGGGGAGTTTAGCAGATCAACATACGTTTTGGTTTAAATTTTGGTCAGTAATAGAATCTGGTGGCTGGGTTATTTTTACGCATATGGAAGTTGTATTTGTTGTAGGTCTACCACTTTCTTTAGCTAAAAAAGCACCAGGTCATGCAGCACTTGCAGCATTGATGGGTTACTTAATGTTTAATACATTTATAAATGCCATTTTAACACAATGGCCACATACGTTTGGCGCTAATTTAGAAAAAGGCGTTGAAAATGTACCTGGTTTAAAATCAATTGCAGGTATTGCCACATTGGATACGAATATTCTAGGTGGTATTATTATTTCAGCTATTATTACTTGGATTCACAATAGATACTATAGTAAACGATTACCAGAAATGGTTGGTGTATTCCAAGGTTTAACATTTGTAGTTACGATTTCATTTTTTGTGATGTTACCATTAGCAGCAATTACTTGTGTTATTTGGCCAACTGTTCAGCACGGTATTGGTTCAATGCAACACTTTATCATTGCTTCAGGCTATATCGGTGTATGGTTGTATCACTTCTTAGAACGTGTATTAATACCAACAGGATTACATCACTTTATTTATGCACCAATTGAAGTTGGACCAGTAGTAGTCAATCACGGCTTGAAAGCTGAATGGTTACAACATTTAAATGAGTTTGCTAAGAGTACTAAGCCATTAAAAGAGCAATTCCCTTATGGCTTTATGCTTCAAGGAAATGGGAAAGTATTTGGATGTTTAGGTATTGCTTTAGCAATGTATGCTACGACACCTAAAGAAAATCGTAAAAAGGTGGCGGCACTACTTATTCCTGCCACATTAACAGCAGTCGTTGTAGGTATTACTGAGCCATTAGAGTTTACATTCTTATTCATCGCACCATACTTATTTGTTTTACACGCAGTTTTAGCAGCATCAATGGATACTTTAATGTACGCATTTGGTGTTGTAGGTAACATGGGTGGTGGCTTATTAGACTTTATTTCAACAAACTGGTTGCCATTAGGTAAAGAACATTGGGGTACTTATGTTGCACAAGTTATTATCGGTCTGATATTTGTAGCGATTTACTTCTTCTTATTCAGATTCTTAATTTTGAAATTTGATATTCCATTACCTGGACGTAAGAAAACAGAAGAGGAAGTTAAATTATTTTCTAAGCAAGATTACAAAAATAAAAAAGGTGATAGCGTAGATTCTAAACGTGCTTCAACTGGTAATGAATACGAAGACAAAGCTGCATATCACCTCGACGGTTTAGGCGGCAAAGAAAATATCAAAGATGTTACTAACTGTACAACAAGATTACGCTTAACTGTTTATGATGAAAGTAAAGTTGCAGATACGGAATATTTCACGCATCAACAAATGGCACACGGATTAGTAAAGAGTGGTAAGAGTATCCAAGTTGTAGTAGGTATGACAGTACCACAAGTTCGTGAAGCATTTGAACAAATGGTTGAGGATCAATCGTCCGAAGATAAATAATACAAAAAAAGACACATCACTATACGCAATCATTGTAAATGATCATCGTATAGATGTGTCTTTTATTATGATATACGAGCTTTGCTCATAGATGACGATCTATAATTGGCAGATAGAATGTCGATATTTCTAGTTGCAATCGTATGTAACAATTTAGCAAATATTTCTGGCGTACATATAATATGTGCATGAGACTTATTCAACGTATAAGTGATATCAGTGTGATTTTGGAACATATTCATAATATCGATGACTTTGTCTTTAATGAAAGCATCTTGCAAGCCATCAATATTGATATCGAAACGCTTTGCAGATTGATATAAATTATCAGAATCAAGTAATTCATTTATTTTCTTTGGTGAAAGTACTTGGAAAATACTATACTGATGAAAACTTAAAAATGAAATGAAGTATGGAAGTTGTTGCTTTGGTAAGCTAATTTCTAATACATACTGATTAAACTGTTTGTTTATTGAGAATTGCAACGCATCACAAAATTGTACACTTTTGCATAACTTACTTAATTTTTTTCTAGTAGTACGGTCATTTAAACCGGCGATGTTGATGATGTATGTTTCGAATTTATCAATTAACATGTGAGGACCTCCCGAGGAATACATGGCATTAAATACACGTTTAATATTTATAAAGGTGACTTAATTTTGTTCAAGTTGATTTTACCACGCTTTTTTTCTTTATTCACTAAGACTTTTGAATGAAGTTTAAAATAATTGTTTATCAGTGATAAAATATTTGCAATAAGAAGAGAATGACTAAATAATCTTAATTTTCAGAAAAGTAATTGTAACCTTACTGGTCTTATGGTAATATTTTTCAATATTATCGACGAGGATGTGTTAACAATGTTTCAAAAATTGAGTATATTTGCCACGAAGAGTTTTTTGGTATGGATGTTAGTAGCAGCTGTTATTGGATTTATTTTCCCACAACATGTTGCGACATTAGGTAAATGGGTACCTTATTTACTTGGTATTGTTATGTTAGGTATGGGATTAACAATTACACCTAATGATTTCAAAATGGTCTTTAAAGCACCTAGAGCAGTAATTATTGGTGTCTGTCTACAATTCAGTATTATGCCCACATTAGCATTTATAATTGCAAAGTCTTTTCATTTACCACCTGATATTGCTGTTGGCGTAATATTAGTTGGATGTTGTCCGGGTGGGACATCAAGTAATGTAATGAGTTATTTAGCCAAAGCTAACGTAGCACTTTCTGTTTCTATTACGACGGTCTCTACGTTGCTAGCGCCATTCGTTACACCTGCGTTAATATATCTATTTGCAAATGAATGGTTGGAAGTATCTTTCGTGAGTATGTTGTGGTCAGTTGTTCAAGTTGTATTAATTCCAATTGCTTTAGGTATTGTTTTGCAAATTATTAATCGTAAAATTGCTGAAAAAGCTTCTACAGCTTTGCCAATTATATCAGTTGTTGCTATTTCATTAATTTTAGCAATAGTTGTAGGTGGCAGTAAGCACCAAATCTTAACTACAGGATTATTAATATTTTTAGTAGTTATTTTACATAACGTATTAGGGTATACGATTGGATATTGGTTAGCTCGTCTTTTAAAATTAGATCGACAAGATCAAAAAGCAGTCAGTATTGAAGTTGGAATGCAGAACTCTGGTTTAGCTGTGTCATTAGCAGCATTGCATTTTAATCCAATTGCAGCAGTACCAGGCGCAGTGTTTAGTTTCATTCATAATATAACAGGGCCTATTTTAGCAAAGTATTGGTCAAAAAAGTTATAATTGCACTAATAGAATGAAGTGGTCATCGGACTATGTTAAGCTTTGATAAAGAGAAAAAATAGAGGAGTAAATATATGTATAGAGCAGTTATATTTGATTTCGATGGAACAATAATAGATACGGAACAACATTTATTTAATGTTATTAATAAACATTTAGAGATGCATAATGCCGATCCTATAAGCATTGATTTTTATCGTTCTTCTATTGGAGGAGCAGCTACAGATTTGCATGACCATTTAATTAAAGCGATTGGTTCGGAAAATAAAGATAAACTTTATGAAGAACATCATCTTACTAGTACAACATTACCGATGATTGATACGATTAAATCATTGATGGCATTTTTAAAGCAACGTCACATTCCTATGGCAATTGCCACAAGTAGTGTGAAAGCGGAAATAATGCCCACCTTTAAAGCATTAGGTCTAGACGATTATATAGAGGTAGTTGTTGGTAGAGAAGATGTTGAACAAGTTAAACCTGACCCTGAATTATATTTATCTGCAGTACAACAATTAAATTATATGCCGACACAATGTTTGGCTATTGAAGATTCTGTAAATGGTGCAACAGCCGCGATTGCAGCTGGATTAGATGTTATTGTTAATACGAATAAAATGACAAGCGCACAGGACTTTTCTAATGTAGATTATGTAGCAAAAGATATTGATTACGATCAAATTGTAGCGCGTTTCTTTACGAAATAGGAGGCGTATCATGATGGGTTACATTATATTGTTTTTTCTAGCTGGTCCAGTAATTTTAGGCGTTGGAAATTTGGTGATTGGTCCTATATTTAATAAACAGACACCATTTCGCGTGCAAGTAAGATCTTTTGTTGTTGGTTCAATGATTTACTTAATACTCGCAACAATTGGCTATTTTTTACTATTACAAGGTAAACTTTAACGAGAAAACCACCTTACCTCATTAAATGGACGACCATATGTATGTGAAATGGTAGAACGTTCATGTTTATGTATGAGATAGGGTGGTTTAAATAGTTACATATATTTTAATAATAACGTCACGATGATAAGTACAATTAAGATAATATCTATGCCTACCATAATTGTAGCTCTTGTTGCATTACTTCCTTGTTCTTTTGCTGATTTCATAGCACGGTAGTTTGGCACAAAGCTAATAATTAGTAAGATTAATACAATTACACCAATTAATGCTGTTGTCATGACGAACGACCTCCTTTATTTTTTTCAATCAATTCCCAAATAAACGTAGCAATCACACCGATGATTAACCCAGTGATGACACCGATTTGTACCGTTAAAAATATGGCGCCGAAAATGATACCAATAATTAATGCAATCGGTAAAGTCGTACCGAGTTTAATCTTGCGCTCTGGAGAATTAATAATAGTAAATACTGTAAGACAAATGAGTATGAAAACAAGTGTTGCAATAATAGTTCTTCCAACTAAATATAGGATGTCAGGTTTTTCCATACCGATATAATTTATGATGAAAAATGCTACAGCAAAGAGTATCGATATTTTTGTAGCACGTAGCAGTATTTGTTTTAACATTGATATACTCCTTTTTAATATTATTAAAATTATATCATAATTACCGAGAATAGCTGAAGTTGTATGTGACTCAACGGTACTTGAGCAACTTTTTTAATTTTTTAGAAAAATCACAAAATAATTGTTTGCAAAGTTGCAAAAGCCTGCTATAGTAGTTCTGTAAACGATTGCATGGTATGCAAATATTAATGTACCAAAATCGATGATTTATAGTATAATTACGGCAATAAGTTTTTTTATGGATTTATTTAGTATCAATCAGAGATGGGGTAAGAAGTTATGGAGAACAATGAACTACAAAGGGGATTGAGTGCCCGTCAAATTCAAATGATTGCACTTGGTGGTACGATTGGCGTGGGGCTTTTCATGGGTGCGACAAGTACAATTAAATGGACAGGGCCATCAGTTATCCTTGCATATTTAATTGCGGGTATCTTTTTATTTTTAATCATGAGAGCAATGGGGGAAATGATTTATTTAAACCCTACAACAGGATCATTTGCAACATTTGCAAGTGATTATATACATCCTGCAGCAGGTTATATGACAGCATGGAGTAATATATTTCAATGGATTGTTGTTGGTATGAGTGAGGTCATCGCAGTAGGAGAATATATGAAGTTTTGGTTCCCGGAATTGCCAACTTGGATTCCTGGTGTTATTGCTATTTTATTATTAATGGCAGCGAATTTATTCTCGGTAAAAGCGTTTGGAGAATTTGAATTTTGGTTTGCTTTAATTAAAGTTGTAACAATTATTTTAATGATTATTGCTGGTTTTGGTCTTATTTTCTTTGGTTTTGGAAATGGTGGCCATGCGGTAGGTATTTCTAATCTATGGACAAATGGCGGATTTATGCCAAATGGTATTGTTGGTTTCTTCTTTGCATTATCAATTGTAATTGGTTCATACCAAGGTGTGGAACTGATAGGTATTACGGCAGGTGAAACTAAAGATCCTCAGAAAAATATCGTTAAAGCAGTGAATGGTGTTATCTGGAGAATTTTAATTTTCTATTTAGGTGCTATTTTTGTTATTGTTTCAGTGTATCCTTGGAATCAATTAGGAGACATTGGAAGTCCGTTTGTTGCAACATTTGCTAAAATCGGTATTACGTTTGCAGCTGGATTAATTAACTTTGTTGTACTAACTGCAGCAATGTCAGGATGTAACTCAGGTATTTTCAGTGCGAGTCGTATGATTTATACACTTGCTCATAAAGGTGAAATGCCAAAAATATTTACTAAAATCATGAGAAATGGTGTACCATTGTACACTGTTGTAGCAGTATCTCTTGGTATTTTAATTGGTGCTTTATTAAACGTAATTTTACCTTTATATATCGATGGAGCGAAGAGTATTTTCGTATACGTTTATAGTGCGTCTATTTTACCAGGTATGATTCCTTGGTTTATGATTTTATTCAGTCACTTACGTTTTAGAAAATTACACCCTGAAGAATTGGAAGGTCACCCATTCAAAATGCCTGGTGGCGCAGTAACTAACTATTTAACAATCTTATTCTTAATATTAGTATTGGTTGGTATGGTATTTAATGTTGAAACTAGAATATCAGTGCTTATTGGTGTCATCTTCTTAACGATTGTAACGATTTATTATTTTATTAGATATAATAAAAATAATGTAAAAGCAAAATAGTATGATTATAATGTGCGCTTATTTTATGACAAACTTGGCCCTAGCTTATTAAAGTTAAATAGCCAAAGAATGTTATGAGTAGGCGCATTTTTTTATAAATATAGCTTAAATCGAAGTTGTAGTGTGAAAAACTTATAAGTGGCAATATTATCGTTAGTTTTTACTGTGGGCTTTAAAATAAAAAATAGCATTATTAAAATAACAAACGCAATTGATATATGGAATGAATCCGTTAATCAACTGCGTTAGTTTTTAATATAAGAAATTGAATGGCCTTATCAAATCATTGGTCATATGCGTATGTTATACAAGATAAAAGACATGTAAGCTTTGAAAATGATGCATAAATTATTATATGACATGATTAAAGAATTTATATAAGACTGTTAATGTTTAAAGTTAATATTTGATAAATGTTTACGATAGTTATCTAAAGCCATTTTAGATTGTGTTATGAAATCTAATGATGCGTGATAATTTAATGCAACATAACGATAATATAAAATATCAATAGTGAACATTTGAGCAAATAATGAAGTTGTTGCTCCCATATGCATCTCATTTTCATCAGTTTTCCCATAAGTTAAAACAATATTTGATGCCTGTGCTACGGGATTATCCCTTGTACTAGTAATTGTAATTATAGGTATATGGTAGTCATCAATAACTTTAACCATTGATTGCATTTCACTTTGCGTACCATTGTTAGTAATAAGAATAACACTGTCGTTCGAATTGTGAGTTGCTAATAATGTTGCAAAAATATGTGTTTCTTGAACAAGTTGAATATTAAGACCTATTCTTGATAACTTTTGGTATAAGTCGGTAGCAACTACAAAAGATGCGCCAAAACCATATATAAAAATCGTCTCAGAACGTTTTAAACAATGACATATTTGATCAATAGTTTTATCATTTAATTCGTTATTAGCATGATTAAGTGCGCGTGTAGTACGTGTATGGAGTTTAGTTCTTAAAGATTCTGTGCTTTCGTTATTCATTAATTCAACATTGTAAATTGATGATGCTTTAGGAACATATTTAGATATATTTATTTTCAAGTCGTGAAAACCGCCATCAGTAATTTTCTTGCTGAATCGAATGACTGATGATGTACTAATATCTAATAAGCTTGCTAAGTCTTGAGACCTCATTTTAATCACCTTTTGAGGTGAATTTAGTATAAATTTAGCTATCTTTTTTTCATTTTTAGTCATATATGGATATTGACTATCTATTTCTGTTAGTACGTTTGACATATTAATCACTCCACTTTAACGCAATATATTTTATTAGCGTTGGCTATTGTTGTTTAACGCGATGGTATTTACAACTTGTAACGTAAGAGAATGAAAAATAAGCTGAATATGTTGTTTGTTTAATGATATTGAATTATAAAACTGTAAATATTTTTAAGATGTATAGATAAAAAATAGCATACTCCCATGTGCAAATAATATATCAATATATTGATATATTACCGTAAGTCATACTGTATATTCCCAATTTATACATTATGTACTCATCTATTTAAATCTTAGTAAATGTAGTTATATAAGACTAAATCTACCATCTTAATCATTATGATTATAACTCGATTAATGCATCTTTACAATTTGAAGAAACTTTTTAATTGTATAATTTATGTAATAAAGTGAATTTTAATAAATAACTTGTTTAAATGACATTTTATGAAAAATAGGTTAATGGGCAAATTTAATTGCAAATAATGCGTTAGATAGTTCTGTATGATAAAAATTAAGATATTGAATTTTGTTACCATAGTCGACTTGTCGGAGGGGACGTTTATTAAGTAGTGTTATAATTTCATAATAGGAAACTTGATTTTCGTTTATTATATATGATGTTTCAAAGCCTTTGAACTTATTCAATTCATTAGTAACTATTTGGTTAAATTTATAAATATGCGTTTGAATGTTCCAATCTGTCATTAAAGTATTATATTTAATCGTATCAATGATTTGAATCAAATTAGTAATTTGTTGTCTCATATACTTAGTTTCGTTTATCATGTAGAAGTACCTCCAAAAATCAATTATTAAACAGGAAAGGATATAACAGTGGAAAATGAAAAAAAGAAATACACGTTTAAAGATATAGCATGGAGAGATTTGCTTATAATTCCAATTATAGGTGTTATATTTTATGCACTCACAATTGCAGCTTACATAGGACCAATTTTGTTTGGTTATTATGAAATCGATAGTAATCTGATATTTGTAGCGACTATCACACAAGCTTTAGCATATACGATTGGGATTGGCGCATTTTATTTATTTCATTTAAAAGTGATGCCATCAAGGCTTCGAGCTGGTTTTGCGTATATCAAAAAATATTGGCTTAGATTGTCAATAACGTATATTATTGCTCTCATCTTAATTTATACATATGAATATATGACACAGTTTCTACCTAAACATTTGCAATATAGTGAAACAGCCAATGAACTTGAGCTAAATAAAATGTTTGAAGTGCCTGCATTTTTACCTGTAGCATTCTTATTAATTGTGATTGTAGGTCCAATAGTTGAAGAAATCGTATTTAGACATATTTTAATTGGAGAATTAGGTAAGAAGTTTAATTTTATAGCTATGAGTATTGTTTCGGTGTTCTTATTTGCATTTATTCATGTGACTGATGCAAAGTCGCCGTTTGAGTTTGGTCCATATCTCATACTATCCATCATATTAGTTTTCACTTATTTAAAATCTGGAAGAAACCTAGGTTCAACAATTGCATTACATATAGCAAATAATTTTGTTTCTTTCGTTATATCAGTAATAAGTATTTATGCGTAGATAAAGAGGTCGGGACATTAAGTTTTTAGGCAATGAAAAAAGCTGATTTCTATTAATTATTTGATAGAAATCAGCTTTTTTGATATGCATTTTATTATGAAACTGAATAAATAAAGATTCAATTAGCGCATCAGTATTAGGATTCACTCTAAAAAGATTAATAGTTTTATAAGAAGGTGTTTGATCTTGAGCTAACCACATCATTCGAATACTGTTATGAAGTAATTTTTCTATTCTACGGCCAGAAAATTCAGATTGAGTATATGAATATGAGGTGATTTTTAACATCATTTTTAGATGATAGGATGTTGCGCCACGATGATGTCTGAATTCATCGAATTCGCTATCAGCTATCTTTTTAACAATTTCATTAACATATCGCGAAATATCATTTTGAGGAATTCTAACAGCAGTTTCTATTGGTAGTGTAAGTTGGGCAAAGTGTTTTATTTTTTTAAGTATTTCAAAGTAAAATTACATGTTAATACGTAGTATTAATGGCGAGACTCCTGAGGGAGCAGTGCCAGTCGAAGACCGAGGCTGAGACGGCACCCTAGGAAAGCGAAGCCATTCAATACGAAGTATTGTATAAATAGAGAACAGCAGCAAGATATTTTCTAATTGAAAATCATCTTACTGCTGTTTTTTAGGAATCGATGGGGTTTAAAAATTGATGATAGTTATCAATGGATATGTCTCTGGTTTGAATCGTCTTACCGAATGAATACGAAATATCTATAATATTTTCAATTTCGAGTTCGGCAGTTTTGTCTTGAGCAATGTCATAAATGACTGCATGCCAATGTCCATGTTTACACAAAAGGCCAATAAATATAACGTTTTCAGCTTTAATATTATCATCAACCCTATGATCTACTAACATCACATTTCGTTCTGTACAATAAATTAAAATGTCGGAAAACAGCATTGGGAGTGTCATATGTTGTGTGTCATCAAATTTAATATAAAAGTCCATGCGTTTAAGCAATTTTCTTAAGCGTGTTTGTGGAAGACTTAAACATTGTTTTATAATTGCGTTGATTTCGCTTTTATATGGTAATGTCGAGTACGACTGACTTTCATTAAGCACTAAAAATAAGGCCGATAATTGTGTTTCAGATAAGTTTAATGCAATTTTAGATTGTGCTTGTTGTATTTGGTAACCACCATTTTTCCCATAATGCGCATAAATTTTAACACCTTGATTTTCTAAATCATCAATATCTCTTAAAATTGTGCGTTTGGATACGTTGCAATATTTAGCTAATTCTAAAGCGGTCATTTTTTTATTTTGTTGAATTGCAGTAATTATTAAATTTTGCCTTTCAGCTTTATTCATGACAGCCACCTCCTAAAAGATGATATATTACACAAAGTATAACATAAGAGTGACAATGAGGACATTTTCAATATCTTTTTAAAAAAATCGGAAAAATTTTGTGGAAAACGCTTACATTTTAAAAAAGATTGTGCTATGATATTACTTGTAACAGGGGGAGCGATTAAACAAAGGGGTAGAGCTATATAACAGATAGCTTTTAATCGTTCAAGTTACATCACAACATCTTCAATATTTATTACTTACTTTCCTTTCTATTTGTCGGCTAGCACGTGACTAGCCGATTTTTTTATGCATAAAATGAAGAAGTCTTCAGTTGTATTGTTGATTCTTTTAATTTAGGGTAATAATAAAATGATAATGATATGAGAAGTGGTGGACGAAATGACAGATAAAACATTACAGCAAATAGATAAGTTAATATGTTCGTGGTTGAAACAAATAGACAATGTTATTCCGCAATTAATTATGGAAATGACTACAGAAACTAAGCGTCATCGATTTGATTTAGTTACAAATGTAGATAAACAGATTCAACAACAATTTCAACAATTTTTTAGCAACATATTTTCCGGAACACCAACTATTAGCGGAAGAAAAAAGTAATGCAATGATTACGAATGAAATTAATCATTTATGGATTATGGATCCCATTGATGGAACTGCCAATTTAGTAAAACAGCAAGAAGATTATTGTATTATATTGGCGTATTTTTATGAAGGTAAACCAATGTTATCGTACGTATATGATTATCCGCATAAAAAGCTTTATAAAGCAATACGAGGAGAAGGTGCTTTTTGTAATGGAATTAAGATGGAAGAACCACCATCGTTAAAATTGGAAGACGCTATTATATCGTTTAATGCACAAGTGATGAATCTAGATACGGTGCAAGATTTATTTGACGCCTCATTTAGTTATCGTTTAGTTGGTGCTTGCGGATTAGATTCTATGCGAGTGGCAAAAGGTCAATTTGGGGCACATATTAATACAAATCCTAAACCTTGGGACATTGCTGCACAGTTTTTATTTGCAGAACTATTGAATCTAAAAATGACGACTTTAGATGGTAAGGCAATTGATCATTTAAAGGGTGCACCTTTTATTATAAGTAATAAAGCATGTCATGAAACGGTACTTAAAATTTTAAATGCAAATGGTGGTTATCAAAAATACAGATAGATATTCTCTAGAGATAAAAAATGATAAAAAATAGTTATACGTCTACAGAAGTATAGTAAAAAAATTATTTTACTATATAATAAATAGAGAAAACAGACAAAGTATGTAAGGAATAGTAAAGGAGTGGTGGGATTGAAACGTTCGTCTAAAAGTAAAATGAGCCTACCGAAAAAAATATTTTTATGGGTATTCGGTATTTTAGTAATCTTAGCGATTGTAGCTGTTGTGTATGTAGCTGCTAAAATTTTTATTACTGGTAATAAGATACACAATCCGTTAGATCGCAATCATTCAGAATTAAGAGATAAAAAAGTGAGTTTAAACGATGGTGATCCATTCACAATCGCTTTATTTGGTGTCGATTCAGATGCTGATCGTAAGAAAAAGGGTGGCGGAGAGCGTAGTGATAGTATTATGATTTTATCTATCAACCCTAAAACGAAGAAAACTGAAATAGTAAGTATACCGCGTGATACAAGAGCGGAAATTGTTGGCCGTGGTACTACTGAAAAAATTGCACATGCCTATGCATATGGTGGACCAAATATGGCTGTTAAATCACTTGAAAAATTAATGAATGTGCCAATTGATCATTATGCGACAATCGATATGGATGGTTTGCATAATATGATAGATAGCATCGGCGGTGTTGATGTAGTAAGTAATGATACATTCACTGTTGATGGTGTTCGTTTTACAAAAGGACAGCAGACACATGTAAATGGTGATCAAGCATTGAAGTTTATTAGAAGTCGTAAAGAAGAAGGTGCTGGTGGTGACTTTGGTCGACAACAACGTCAGCAAATTGTACTTGAAGCGATGGCTAATAAGATTGCAAGTCCATCATCGATTACACATTTTAATAGTCTAATGAATGAAATTCAAAATAATGTTAAAACAGATTTAACATTAGGTGATTTGAATACGATTAGAAGCAATTATAAAGATGCTAATGACACGATTAATAAACATCAATTGAGTGGTCAAGGCGGCATTCAAAGTGACGGATTGTACTACTTCATTCCTAGTGAGCAGTCAAAAGCTGAAAGTACTAAGTTATTAAAAGATAATCTAGAGTAGTAAACTAAGGGAAAATAAGTTATCAAAATTGTACACAAATTAATTAGATAGAATGATCTGTAAATAGAATAACGAATAGAACTAATAGCCCGTAAATAGAAGGTGATAACACTTTGTATTTATGGGCTATTTTATTTAATGCCTGATTTGATTTTTATAAATTAATCCATTACAAATTTAATTTAAAGATAAATATTACCTTCTAAATGATAGTAGATATTTATCAAACTTGGGTTATTAATTTTCAGGAAAAGGGTATTTATAAATAGTATAACGATTTTTAGGTGAGGTGATTATTAAGTATTGTCATTAATAAGGTTGTGAAAGATATGACTGAAAAGCGTGAAACAGATAATTGGAAAACTAATAATGATAATTATTTTCAATTAAACAAAAAGATGATTTAATTTCGCGCAAAATATTTCAAATAAAAATGATTGTAAAAAGGCAAAATACAAAATTTTACTTAACAACTAGTACATAAAGTAATACAATTAAATTAATTCTATCTGAAAGATGTGTGGGGCATCGTTATTTTAGGTGGAAATTAGGCAATTTATTAAAAGTCATTTACGGAAAATATATATATAGACGGGGTGAGTAATATGCAAGAACATTTGGTGGTTACACTTGATGGAAAAGATTATCTTGTAGAACCAGGTACGAATTTACTTGAATTTATTAAATCACAAGATACTTTTGTACCTTCAATTTGTTATAACGAGTCGATGGGACCAATTCAAACATGTGATACATGTACTGTTGAGATTGACGGTAAAATTGAACGTTCATGTAGTACGGTGATTGATCGTCCAATGACTGTAAATACTGTGAACAATGATGTGAAAGATGCTCAAAAAGAAGCGCTTGATCGAATTTTAGAAAAGCATATGCTGTATTGTACAGTATGTGATTATAATAATGGTGATTGTGAAATTCATAATACGATGGATGCATGGGGGCTTCAGCATCAAACGTATGAATATAAAGAGAAGCCATACGAAAAAGATTACGGCCCATTTTATCGTTATGATCCAAATCAATGTATCTTATGTGGACGTTGTGTAGAAGCATGTCAAGATATCGAAGTGAATGAAACTATTAGAATTGATTGGGATCGTGAACATCCACGTGTTATTTGGGATAATGATGTACCGATTAATGAGTCTTCATGTGTATCTTGTGGTCAATGTGCGACGGTATGTCCATGTAATGCCATGATGGAAGTGAATATGGAAGGTAATGCGGGTTATATGACTGATACGGAACCTGGTTCATTAGCAGCAATGATTGATTTAACTAAAAAAGCAGAACCTGGTTATGGTCCACTATTTGCAATCTCAGATTCAGAAGCAGAAATGCGTAAAGAGCGTATTAAGAAAACTAAAACAGTGTGTACTTATTGTGGTGTGGGTTGTTCATTTGAAGTTTGGACTAAAGATAGAGAAATTTTAAAAGTACAACCATCACATGATTCTCCAGCAAATAAAATTGCGACTTGTGTTAAAGGTAAGTTTTCATGGGGACATATTAATTCAGATCAACGATTAACTAAACCACTAGTAAGGAAAAATGGTGAGTTCCATGAAGTAGAATGGGATGAAGCTTTAAATGTCATTGCAGATAATTTTACATCTATTAAAGAAAAGTATGGCCCAGATGCACTATCATTCATTTCTTCTTCTAAAGCGACGAATGAAGAATCGTATTTAATGCAAAAATTAGCAAGACAAGTTATTGGAACAAATAACGTTGATAACTGTTCAAGATATTGCCAAGCACCTGCAACAAAAGGCTTATTTAGAACGGTTGGACACGGCGGTGACTCAGGTAGTATTGAAGATCTAGAAAAAGCGGCAATGTCTGTATTGATAGGTACCAATACAGCCGAAGCACACCCAGTTATTGCATCACGCATGAAACGTGCTCAAAAATTATTTGGACAAAAAATACATGTGTTTGATATTAGAAAACATGAAATGGCTGAACGTGCGGATCGTTTTTATCAACCGAAACCAGGTACGGATTTAGCGTGGTTAAGCGCAGTGACTAAGTATATTATTGATCATGATTTACACGATAAAGCATTTATCGATGAGTGGGTAGATGATTTTGATGAATATTACAAATCATTAGAAACATTTACAATGGCTTTTGCTGAAGAAGCAACAGGTATTCCTGAATCAGAATTGATTAAATTTGCTGAAGAATGTGCTAAAGCTGAATCTGTTGTAATTTGTTGGGCAATGGGTATTACACAACAAGACATTGGTAGTGACTCAAGTACAGCGATTTCAAACTTATTATTAGTAACAGGTAATTATCGTCGTCCTGGTACTGGTGCGTATCCATTACGTGGACATAATAATGTTCAAGGATGTAGTGATATGGGAAGTATGCCTGATAAGATTACTGGTTATCAAAGTATTGAAGCGGATGATATTCGCGCTAAATTTGAAAAAGAATATGGCGTTAAATTGAATCCAAAAGCTGGTAAAGATAATCATGAAATGGTAGAAGGTATACATGACGGAGAAGTACACTCATTGTACTTATATGGTGAAGATACGGGTATTGTGGATTCAAATATTAATTTTGTACAAGCTGCGTTTGAAAAATTAGATTTCATGGTAGTCCAAGATGAATTTTTAACATTCACAGCAACATACGCAGATGTTGTATTGCCAGCAAGTCCTTCACTTGAAAAAGACGGTACTTTTACAAATACCGAACGTCGTATTCAACGTTTATACCAAGCATTAGAACCTCTTGGTGATTCAAAACCTGACTGGAAAATTTTCCAAGCAATTGCTAATAGATTAGGATTTGATTGGAATTACAAGCATCCTAGTGAAATTATGGATGAAGTAGCACGCTTAACACCTCTATATGCTGGGGTAAGTTATGATCGTTTAGAAGGATTCAATAGTTTACAATGGCCAGTACAACCTGATGGTACTGATGAGCCTATTCTATACTTAGAAGGATTCAATTTTGATAATGGTAAAGCAAAATTATTCCCATTATCATTTGATAATTACTTTAAGCAAGATGAAATTTATGATATTCATGTAAACAATGGTCGATTGTTAGAGCACTTCCATGAAGGTAATATGACTTATCAAACACCAATGATTAAATACAAAGTGCCACGTGCATTTGTTGAAATTTCTCCAGAGCTTGCTGAAGATAGAGGCATTCATGAAGGTGCAGAAGTTAAGCTGATTTCTGAAACAGGAGAAGCGGTATTACAAGTTCACGTGACAGATCGTGTTAAAGGTAAAGAAATCTATATTCCATTAAATAATGATGCGATGGAAAATGGAGATCTTGGTGCAATTAACTTATTAACTAATAGTGATGTTGATCAATACACGGATACACCATCTTATAAACGTACAAGCTGTCGTTTGGAGGTAATTACGAAACGTGGTAAGTCACCATTGAACCCTAATAATTTCCGTGTCAATAAAAAACGTCATCCGCAGTACAGTGTTCAAGTACAGAAAAAATGGGAACGTCCAGATTATGTTTTCCCGGGAAATCAGGTGGATAAATAATGGCTGAGAGAATATCTTCTAAAATTAGACGCTTAGAAAAATCAGAAGAACAAATTAAGTTAGAAAGTTTAAATGAAGTTACAGAGGCAATTGCAGCGAATAAAGATAGTATATTAAAAGCAATCAAGCTTATTAAAACATTAGATGATGCAAAACTATTAGATGCTTTAAATGGTGCAATTCGAGGACGTCAAGTCATCATAAATAAATTTGCAGTTGAACTTAATAAAGATATTTATACAGGGCTATTATCTAATATGGCTTCAATGGTATTTTTATTAGGTGAACTCAATGTATCAGATTTAAGCGACTTCCTAAATAAAGTTAATAAAGGATTACACGTTGCCAATCAAGCGAGTCCAAATGCTAAGACAACTATAAGAAGTCTATTGGGCGTATTGAAAGATGACGACATGAACCGTAGTTTAACATACATGCTTAATATGCTAAAAGGTATGTCTCGAGAAGAATAACATTACAATGAAAAAGTGTTTCTACATGCAAGCAGTGTAGGAGCACTTTTTTTAATTTTTGTAAAAATTAAAAAGGGTGTTTTTGATGGAATAAATGAATAATATTGAAAAACAAAAAAATCACGTGCTATTATGAATCAATCATCGACAGGCCTATGAAACATCATGTATTATTATGATTATGTAAGTTATTTAAATAAAAAGGGTGAGTGCATATTAATTCGAGAATGTTAAAAACGTCAGCTGTAATTTCTAATACATTATTAGTCATAGGTTTAGTCTGTCTATTTATGATGAAATTAGTGTTAGCTATTACTTTTTTTGCTGTTTCATTATCAATTAGTCTAGTTGTCTTTAATATGATGTTCAGAGATAGAACAACGATGAAAGTAATCGTTAACGCTTCTTTTTTAATCGTAATATTAGCGATTGTAGTGGCATATTTTTTATTGTCTAAGTAAGAAAAATGAGGTTTTGTCTATATGAAGAAGAATTTCAAGTTACGCATTTCAACGCTACTATTGATAGTTATTTTAGTTGTTTTTGCTGTATTACTCATCGTGAATGAAACTAAATTGTTTAAAAATGATGTGAATTACTCTTTTGATGAGGCTGTTTCAATGCAACAAGGGAAAGGTATTGTACAGACAAAAGAAGAGGATGGTAAATTTGTTGAAGCAAATAATAATGAAATTGCTAAAGCGATGACCATTTCACATAAAGACAATGATATGAAGTATATGGATATCACAGAAAAAGTGCCAATGTCGGAATCTGAAGTTAACCAATTGCTAAAAGGTAAGGGGATTTTAGAAAATCGAGGGAAAGTTTTTCTAGAAGCTCAAGAAAAATATGAGGTTAATGTCATTTATCTTGTTAGCCATGCATTAGTAGAAACAGGTAACGGCAAATCAGAATTAGCAAAAGGCATTAAAGATGGAAAAAAACGCTATTATAACTTTTTTGGTATAGGAGCATTCGATAGTAGTGCTGTTCGTAGTGGGAAAAGTTATGCTGAAAAGGAACAATGGACATCACCAGATAAGGCGATTATTGGTGGTGCAAAGTTCATTCGTAATGAATATTTTGAAAACAATCAACTGAATTTATATCAAATGCGATGGAATCCAGAAAATCCTGCGCAACATCAATATGCGAGTGACATTCGCTGGGCAGATAAAATTGCCAAATTAATGGATAAATCCTATAAGCAGTTTGGTATAAAGAAAGATGATATTAGACAAACATATTATAAATAAGACATCGGTGCTTAAAGGAGCTGGAACAATTTATTGTTTCGAGCTCCTTTAGCACATTCTGAGTGTGTTAGTTAAATGGATTTTAACCTAACAAAAAACGCTATATAGCATCAAATATGCTATATCCCACATCATTGTTACAAATGTACATTATGTAAATGAATATTACTGTCTAAATGTGCATGTAATGTACAATGGTGCAGATAATACACTTAAGTCCTTAAAAATGAAACGTTAGTTCCAAGAGTCATTTTTAAACAATAGTGCATGTGATAAAATAGAAAAGAATGAAAAATATAGAGGTGACAATATGAAGATAGCAATTATAGGTGCAGGCATCGGTGGATTAACAGCTGCTGCATTATTACAAGAACAAGGTCATACTATTAAAGTCTTTGAAAAAAATGAGTCAGTTAAAGAAATTGGCGCTGGGATTGGTATCGGAGATAATGTGCTTAAAAAACTAGGTAATCATGACTTAGCTAAAGGTATTAAAAATGCTGGGCAAATCTTATCTACAATGACAGTGTTAGATGACAAAGATCGCCTGTTAACTACTGTTAAATTAAAAAGTAATACATTGAATGTGACGTTACCACGCCAAACATTAATTGACATTATTAAATCTTATGTAAAAGATGATGCAATATTTACAAATCATGAAGTCACGCATATAGATAATGAGACAGATAAAGTTACCATACATTTCGCGGAACAAGAGAGTGAAGCATTTGATTTATGTATTGGTGCTGATGGAATTCATTCTAAAGTGAGACAATCTGTAAATGCTGACAGTAAAGTATTATATCAAGGGTATACATGCTTTAGAGGTTTAATTGATGATATTGATTTAAAGCATCCGGATTGTGCAAAAGAATACTGGGGAAGAAAAGGAAGAGTAGGTATTGTTCCGTTATTAAATAATCAAGCATATTGGTTCATTACAATTAACTCGAAGGAAAACAATCATAAATATAGTTCGTTTGGTAAACCTCATTTGCAAGCATACTTTAATCACTATCCAAATGAAGTTAGAGAGATCTTGGACAAACAAAGTGAAACAGGTATCTTATTGCATAATATTTATGATTTGAAACCACTCAAATCTTTTGTTTATGGTCGTACTATTTTACTAGGAGATGCAGCACATGCGACAACGCCTAATATGGGGCAAGGTGCTGGACAAGCAATGGAAGATGCTATCGTATTAGTAAATTGTTTTAACGCATACGACTTTGAAAAAGCATTACAGCGTTATGATAAAATACGTGTCAAACATACTGCAAAAGTAATTAAGCGTTCTAGAAAAATCGGTAAAATTGCCCAATATCGTAGTTGTTTATTTGTTGCAGTTAGAAATCGTATTATGAAAATGATGCCAAATGCATTAGCAGCTGGACAAACTAAATTCTTATATAAATCGAAAGAAAAATAATACAACAATATGAAAACCCCCGTATGTTGAAATGAGAGCTCAACATATGGGGGTTCTTGTTTTTATAATAAATTCAATTATTAGTTAACGACAAATTGTGGTTTCTCACCTTGAACGGCACTAATTGCAGCATTAGCAACAATTTTAGACATCATGTCACGTGCTTCAAATGTAGCATTACCAATATGCGGTGTTAATACTACATTATTAAGTGATTTTAAGTCATCGGTAATATCTGGTTCAAATTCATATACATCAAGTGCAGCACCTTCAATTTCATTATCTTTCAATGCTTGCACTAGTGCTTGTTCGTGCACGATTGGACCACGAGAGGCATTGATTAAATACGCCGTAGATTTCATCATTTTAAATTGTTCTGTATCAATTAAATGATGCATTTTAGGATTATAAGCAGCGTTGATAGTGATAAAATCTGCATTCTTTAATAGTGTATCTAAATCTACATATTTTGCACCGATTTCTCGTTCTTTTTCTTCTTTGCGATTAGGTCCAGTGTATAGCACATCCATGTCAAATGCTCTTGCACGACGAGCTACTGCACTACCAATTTCACCTAAACCGATAATGCCGATTGTTTTCCCAGATACTTCTCTACCTCTGAAAAATAAAGGTGCCCATCCGTCAAATCCAGTTGTACGTGATAATTGGTCCCCTTCAACAATACGACGCGCTACTGCAAGTACTAATCCAATTGTTAAATCAGCAGTCGCGTTTGTTGATGCTTTAGGTGTGTTTGTAACATCTATACTTTTTTCTCGGGCATACTCGATATCAATATTATTAAAACCAGCGCCATAGTTGGCAATGATTTTTAAGTCTTTACCAGCATCGATAACATCTTTATCAACGTTTGTAGATAATAAACTAATTAAGGCAGTCGCGTTTTTAACACCTTTAATTAAAGTGTCTTTATCGACTAATCCTTTACCTTCATACATTTCAACTTCAAAATGTTCTTGTAAAAGTTTTAAACCTACTTCTGGTATTGCACCAGCAACATAAACTTTTTCCATAAAAGATCACTCCTTTTATCTTAGTATAGTAGAAGATTAGACAGTATACAACTATGTCATGATGTCTTGTGTATCAATGATGTAAGCGCGTACTTTTGATGGAGGTGATATAACTTAGGCACTGTAGAACTATGAATATTGTAATGTGGAAAAACTGGATCAATTAAATTAGATAACGTAGTTTTAAAGTTAATAGTATTAGAAAAAATTAATATTATGAATATGGGAGGAAATATAAATAAGTAGGTGGCAACGAAAAATAGCAAAAAAAGAGCTTCTCCTATAAAGGAAAGCTCAAAGTTTTTTGATGACATATGTACTAGAATTAAGTTTCAAGACAATATGTATCATCGTGTTTATATTAAATATGGATGTAGTTGTAGTTACCTGCTTCACTTGCAGAAATAGTTCTAGAACTTACTGAGAAAGGTCCGCCACTATAATTCATTTCTGAAATTGTAACTGAACCATCACTGTTTACACTTTCTACATATGCAACGTGACCAAATGGCCCTTCAGAAGATTGTAGGATAGCGCCTTTAGAAGGTGTATGATTTACTGTGAATCCAGCACCTTGTGCAGCAGCAGCCCAATTATTAGCATTTCCCCAAGTAGAACCGATTTCTCCGCCAACTTTATCATATACATACCAAGTACATTGTCCTGCAGTGTATAAGTTACCAGAATGTGAAATTGATGATGTAGTTGTCGTAGTTGTTGTAGTCGTTGTAGTTTGAGTCGTGTTGTAGTTATAGTTGTTGTAATTTGTATAATTTTCAGCAGCATCTGCATGATGTGCTTGACCTACTAATGCTGTGCCGATTCCTGCTGTTAACGTAGTTGCTGTTACTAATTTTTTCATGAATAAAGTCCTCCAAAGTTCTATATCTTTTTTTATAAATAAAACGTAGCGACTGTTTTATTCTCACATCTCGAATTGATGACAATAGTTACTTTAACAAAATTAATGCTTCTTGTGGGGAATGTTATTGATTTGTAAAAGAATAAAAAAACTTTGACTAATTTTGTAATAAAAATTAGTCAAAGTTACAATGAGATTAACAGATAATTAATAGGAAATATTTATTTGTAATATGTTTAAATAAATCGAATTGTTAAAGGTATTACATATTCTTGGCCATTATAATATTTGACACACGCAATAATTGTGAATACAAAAGATAATATTGAGAAAGCGAATATGGATAAAATACCGATAAATGTAATGATGAAACCTATAATGATAATGAAACTAATATCGGTAGCAATTAGGAAAACGCCTATTAAAGTGATAACGACTAAAACGATAGACCAAATAATATAAGAAATCGTATAGTTAAGATAATTTTTTCCAGCACGATCAACTAGTTTCGATTCATCTTTTTTCAATAACCATATAATCAGTGGACCAATAATAGATGTGAATAAACTTAATAAATAGATAAGCATCGCCATAATGTTCTCATCATTGGATTTGCGATTCGGTTGATGATTTGTTACGTCGTTCATTTCAGTTGTCATATTAGACACTCCTTTGAAAATTGTAATATTATCTTTAACTATAACAAAATATAATCAAAAATAAACATGTTTATTAAACAATTATTAAAAATAAAAATAATTGGTGGACGTCGGCGTTTAAATAGGTTAATTTAAGGTTATATATACTTAACATTTATAATGATGCGTAATGAATTCGCATCATTTTTATATTGTCTTACGTATAATTTGTTTTTAATTTTAACCAAAGATAGAAAGAGGGTTGTTTATGAAAATAGCAATTGTAGGATCAGGAAATGGCGCAGTTACGGCAGCAGTAGATATGGTGAGCAAAGGCCACGATGTTAAATTATATTGTCGTAATCAATCTATAAGTAAGTTTCAAAACGCAATCGAAAAGGGCGGATTTGATTTTAATAATGAAGGTGATGAACGTTTCGTAAAATTCACTGATATTAGTGATGATATGGAATATGTTTTAAAAGATGCTGAAATTGTTCAAGTGATTATTCCATCTTCATACATAGAGTATTATGCTGATGTAATGGCAGAGCATGTAACTGATAATCAGTTGATATTCTTCAACATGGCTGCAGCAATGGGGTCAATTCGTTTTATGAATGTTTTAGAAGATAGACATATTGAAACAAAACCACAACTAGCGGAAGCTAATACGTTGACGTATGGTACGCGTGTCGATTTTGAAAATGCAGCAGTTGATTTATCTCTAAATGTACGTCGTATCTTCTTTTCAACATATGATAGAAGCTGTCTAAATGATTGTTATGACAAAGTTTCAAGTATTTATGATCATTTAGTAAAAGAGGAAAGCTTAATTAAAACAAATCTTGAAAATGGTAATCCTGAAGTGCATCCAGGACCAACATTATTGAATGTCGGTCGCATTGATTATGCTGGCGAGTTCGCTTTATATAAAGAAGGAATTACTAAACATACAGTTAGATTACTTCATGCAATCGAATTAGAACGTTTGAATTTAGGCCGTAGATTAGGTTTTGAATTATCAACAGCTAAAGAATCACGTATTGAACGTGGTTATTTAGAACGTGATAAAGAAGATGAACCATTAAATCGTTTGTTTAATACAAGCCCAGTATTTTCACAAATTCCAGGACCAAATCATGTAGAAAGCAGATATTTAACTGAAGATATTGCATATGGTTTAGTACTATGGTCAAGCTTAGGTCGTGTTATTGATGTACCGACACCAAATATAGATGCAGTAATTGTAATTGCATCAACCATTTTAGAGAGAGACTTCTTTGAGGAAGGCTTAACAGTTGAAGAAATTGGTTTAGATAAGCTTGATTTAGAAAAATATTTAAAATAAATGATGGCTTGAAGATAGAAAAGGATATAGCATTATGCAAAAGCAATAAATTGAAGAAAAGAGGTTTCTCATCAATAAGCGAAGGGGACGATAGATGATGAAAAGAAAACCAACCTTTTTAGAATCAATTTCGACAATGATTGTAATGGTTATTGTTGTTGTAACAGGCTTTGTGTTTTTTGATATTCCAATTCAAGTATTATTAATTATTGCCTCAGCATATGCCACATGGATTGCAAAACGTGTAGGCTTAACATGGCAAGATTTAGAAAAAGGCATTGCAGAACGTTTAAATACTGCAATGCCTGCAATTTTAATTATACTAGCGGTAGGAATTATAGTAGGCAGTTGGATGTTTTCTGGCACAGTGCCAGCCTTGATTTATTATGGCTTAGATTTATTGAATCCAAGCTATTTTTTAATATCAGCCTTTTTTATAAGTGCTGTTACATCTGTAGTAACTGGTACAGCATGGGGCTCTGCGTCAACTGCAGGGATTGCACTTATTTCTATTGGTAATCAATTGGGGATTCCTCCAGGGATGGCTGCGGGTGCTATTATAGCAGGCGCTGTATTTGGCGATAAAATGTCACCATTATCAGATACAACTAATTTAGCGGCGCTTGTTACTAAAGTTAATATATTTAAACATATACATTCGATGATGTGGACGACGATACCTGCATCAATCATAGGTTTATTAGTATGGTTTATTGCTGGATTTCAATTTAAAGGGCATTCAAATGATAAACAGATTCAAACTTTGTTATCAGAGCTTGCACAGATTTATCAAATTAACATATGGGTCTGGGTTCCCTTAATTGTGATCATTGTTTGTTTGCTATTTAAAATGGCTACAGTGCCAGCTATGGTAATATCAAGCTTTTCTGCCATTATAGTGGGGACTTTTAATCATCATTTCAAAATGACAGATGGTTTCAAAGCAACATTTAGTGGTTTTAACGACTCAATGATACATCAGTCTCATATTTCATCCAGTGTGAAAAGCTTGTTAGAACAGGGTGGTATGATGAGTATGACCCAAATATTAGTAACGATATTTTGCGGATATGCATTTGCAGGTATTGTAGAAAAAGCAGGATGTTTAGAAGTCTTATTAACTACTATTTCTAAAGGCATCCATTCTGTAGGAAGTTTAATATGTATTACTGTTATTTGTTGTATTGCGCTTGTATTCGCTGCAGGTGTTGCTTCGATTGTAATTATTATGGTCGGTGTGTTAATGAAAGATTTGTTCGAAAAATACCAAGTCTCTCGTTCCGTTTTATCAAGAACACTTGAAGACTCAAGTACGATGGTCTTACCTTTAATACCATGGGGAACATCAGGTATTTACTATACGAATCAACTTCATGTCTCTGTTGAAGAATTTTTCATATGGACAGTACCATGTTATTTATGCGCAATTATAGCAATTATCTATGGTTTTACAGGGATAGGTATTAAAAAGTCATCGAATTCACGTTTAACTTAATGTGAGCGTGGAATATATATAATATGTTGAAACACTTTAATCATTTATAATTGTAGCGGTTATAATTTGAAAAGGTTTTAACTTAGAATAAATATCCTCTATACATATACTGAATATGTTTTGTAGCGGAACATGTTGATATATGTAATGTAAGTTTTATGTCATGATTTGTAATGACTAAATTAATTGAGAATTTGAAGGCAAGTATATTTGTAAGTACTTTAACTAAAAATTTATCAATGTATAGCCGATTTGACATGCCTAAATTTGGGTGTGTCAATGGCTGTATGTTGTTTATTCTTTATTACAGAGTGAATCGAATTGGTGAAAATCGAAATTTTGAGATTTTTACCAATTCGATTTTTTTCATAGAAATTAAAAAAGCCAACAAGGCTCTTGAAACCTTGTTGGCGTAAACATAGCCATCACTAATTAGTGAATGAAGTTATAACCAGCAGCTTGGCTAGCTGAGATTGTACGTGAAGTTACAACACCTGGGCCATAACCATAGTTCATTTCTGAAACTCTTACTGAACCATTGCTGTTAACACTTTCAACGTATGCAACGTGACCGTATGCACCTTGAGTTGTTTGCATAATTGCACCAGCTTTTGGTGTATTGTTCACTGTGTAACCAGCTCTTGCAGCTGCGTTAGCCCAGTTACTTGCATTGCCCCAAGTTGAACCGATTTTACCACCTACACGATCAAATACGTAGTATGTACATTGACCAGAAGTGTATAAGTTACGTCCTGAAGTATAACCACTTGAGATTGAACGGCCATTTGATGATGGAGCCATAGTTGTAGTTACTTGAACATTGTTGCTTGAAGTGCTGTAGCTTGCACCTAAACCACCAGTACGGTAGCTGTTTGTGTTGTAACTATTATAGTTATTGTAGTTATATGATTGATTATTATTTGAGTAGTTGTTGTAACGGCTGTAATTATTGTAGCTATAACCATTGTTGTAATTGTTGTAGTTATAGTTATTGTAGCCATTGTAGTAGTAATAGCTGTAGTAGCCATTATCTTGGTTTAATTGACTTGGATGCCAGTTACCTTTCCATGTGTAATGGTAGTTACCTTGTGCATCAATAGTGTAAGTATAGCTATATGATGTTGGGTCGTTTGGATTATAACCGTAGTTATCTTGCTCAGAAGCATGAGCTTGATTTCCTGATGCAATTGCGATTGTAGCGAATCCTGCAGTTGCGATAGTAGCTGTAGCGATTTTCTTCATTTTAAAAATATCCTCCTAAAAATTTTAAATCTAAAATATTTTCGTAATGTCCGTGTGACAAAATTAATGTTATAAGTTATCTCTCGTAATTAAACGACAAGAAAGACTATAACAGAAATTAGCGTCCTTGTGTGCTTTGTTAACGTTTTGTAATTTTTTGCTAATATCTTGACACAATAGAATTTTAAAAGTATAGAAATTTGCATTTTGCAAAACTTATAACTACGGCATTCTTTGTGAAAACTGAATGTTTCGAAAATAAGTCTGTTACAAATTTGTAATATTACTGAAAATTCTAAATGTATATTTTGTGCATAATATAGGACTTTTAATCAGAAAATGCATAAAAATTCGACACGAACGATCAAGTTTCTATGATTATGAAAGCTTTGGTATTTGGATGAAAATGTATATTTAATGGATAAAATATCCTAATTTAGCATAAAAAAATGTTTTAATAAAAGTATTATTTGATATAATCGATTTATGTTTTGTTACTGCTAAAAAACATGTGGCGATATAATTGGTAGTGAATATTAGATGTTGACAATTGATTTGAGAAAGACAAACAGGAGTAAATCAATATATTTGTATATGTGAGGATGTAAGATGACAGATAATTATTCACTACATATTTATAAAAGTATGAAAATGAGTAGTGTGAAGGAAGCGAACTTAAAAATTATATATTGGCTACAAGGTACAGGTGTAGTTTCAATCAATCTACAACAATATGATGTAAAAAGAAATGATGTCACCGTTATTATGTTGAATGATTTGTATCAAATTGATGGTCATGATGATAGTGTATGTTGTGTTGTTGAAGTAAGTGCAAAGACATTTTTGAAGTTTATGAATGCAAACTATATGATGCGTGGCAAGATATTAACAAATGAGGTTGCTAGCACTTTTAGAATCTTGATTAAGTATTTAATCTACAGCAAAATTAAACAACAGTCTTATAATGCTAATGATAAGATTATTAATTACATGTGTGTTGAATTAATGTCATTAAATACATACGATGGTAGTCGTCATTTAGTAGCCGAAGAAGTGCACGATTATTTAACAAACAACCACCATAAAAAGATAAATAGGAAAGATGTCATTAATCAAGTTAGTATTACAAACAAAGCTTTAAGTGACATGTTTAAAGCGACACCTTATAGTAATTTTATTCAATATTTAAATCATATTAGACTGGAGCATTGCTTAATTGATATTTTAACTTCTAAGAAGCCTATTGAAGAAATCGCAAGTAGTCATGGTTTTAATCATTATTCTCGTTTTATACACCTCTTTAAAGAAACGTATGGTAACACTCCTAAATTAATTAGAAAAAGATATAGTCCAACATCTCATTCAATTAACCATTCCCAATTAGTTGAAATTGATAAAAATATAATTGAATTATTTGATGATACTAATCAAAGTTCTTCAAGTATGCGCGAGATTGATATACCTTTTGAGCCTACAAAAAGGAGTCAAATGTATCAACCTAAAAACATTTATATTAAAGGAAGTAATTTTTATTGGATGGATTATTATACTATTAAACAAATCATTCAAAGATTAGGTGTTAATCCTGAAAACTTGCATATAATTGTTACAATCGACACAAGCAATGAGCTATCGATTGAACAAATCACTTTATTACTTCAAAAGATAGTGAATTACAATGTAAATGTAGTATTTCGTATTAAACATGAATATAAGGAATTGTTAACGAGTACTGAAAGAGGCAAGATAGAAAAGCTAGTAGCTACAATTTTTAATATGACTTTTGAGAGTAATAGATGTAAGATTGCATTTTTAATTAACGACTTAAATACTACTGCAATTCAAAAACTGAAACGTTTAATAGATAATTATATAGGAGTATTTGAATTAATATATCATCTGGAACCAAAAGAGTTGAATACGCGCTATGATAAAGAAATTGATCATCTAATAGACTATTTTATCTTACCGCTAAGACAAATAGAACAGGTGTCTATTGCATGTTCTAAAATTATATGTGATGTAGATTTGATTAATGAGAATAATGACTTAAAAGAAAAAATCACAATGTCTGATTTTAATAAGGTTACTGAACTTTTGACAAATTATACAAAATTTCGAGGACTTATTATGCACATGTCAATTATAAGTGAAGCGAGCAAAGAAATAAATTTAACTAGATTATCAATATTCATTTTTATCATAAATATACTTAATCAATTACGAGGGATTGTTATTTATCAAAATGACACGATGATTGTAACGAAGTTCAAACATGAAGTACAATGTGTCATTTGTTTGCCAGCCGCATTGTTAAATGAGAATTCAGACGCTATACGTTTATCGTGTAAGGGTCTTCAACAATTTAGCCATGCTAAAACTAAACAAATTGTTTTAAGTATAGATAAAGATAATCATACTTCCGAAAATGGTGTACTTGTGAATGATATTATGCAACAACACAGTTATTGGAAAGCTAATTTTATAGAAAGAAATATTTATGATCATTCATTAATGGTCTCAAGCAATAGTATTGTTCATTTGAAATATCATCTTGAGATATAGGCATGGTTTAAGAGAGGTTTTTAAAGATGTCTAAATTTAAAGTTAAGCGTTTAACTGCACACATACTAATGTTGAAAGTCATTAATGATATGTTGAAATATTCATTTCATCTCACTTTGACTCAAGTGAAACTATTAAATCTATTAGTTAAATATGATAATTCTGATTCCAATAGCGCTTCAATAGATAGGTTATTAAAAATGAAAGAAATCCAATCTAAGATGGCACTTCTTCAAATGTTAAGTTATTTAAACAATCATCAATGGCTATTGAAAGGAAGAGATCAAAGGGATCAACGTAAATTGACTATTTCGATTAATAAAATGCATATAGATAAAATAGAATATATGAATAATGAGCTTAGTGACTATATTGAACGTTATTTTGGTCAATATACATTTGATTTTAGTTGTGACTATGTATCGTATTTATTGTCGTCACAAGAATTATTTCGAAATCTAAAGTGTTATTTAAATATGTGTCAATTAACATTAGAAGAGTTATACGTTTTAGGAATATTAAATCTGCATAAGGGTCAATTGACGGTTAAAGAATTACAGGGTGAATTCCATCACCCGATATTTGCGGTTAGCCCGATTTTAAAGTGTTTAATTTTGAAGGGATTAGTTAAAAAAGAGAGATGTGAATTAGATGAAAGGCGTGTTATTGTAACAATCAAGCGAGAAAAGTTTTCTAAAGTCACTATGCTTATTCAAGCATGTTATAATTATCTTGAAAAGGGAATACAAGTTAAGCTTAATAATAAATAGTTAATCACTTGTATTTCATATACCTATGAAGAATAGTTTATAGTTTTAAGTGGGAGGGATATTATGATTTTAGATAATGTGAATCCAAATGATTTATTTCCAACTGAAAAAAAGGGTCCGTCAGTGCTAGGAATAATTGAGTATCAAGTTCAAGGTGAGAATGAATTTGAAGGGGCATTTATAGCAACAAATGAAAGATTAATTATGAATGTAGATATGAATGGCCAATTTTATTATAGAAGTATTAGTTATAATGAAATAGAGAAGATAGATTATGATGGTCAAACTATAATGTTCAAATTTAATATTGGTAATGTCCCAATGCATGATATTAAAAGTGCTAACGTTGAAATGTTTGTTGAATATGTAAAACAACATATGATAGTATAATGTCAATGTATGTAGGTTGATAAGAAGAGTTTGAATGATAACTCATTGCATTTAAAGATAAATGGCATGCGTTATGATTTAAAGCTCTTCTTTTTTTATATTTTATAAATTTTGTGAGCAAGCCATCCAATTAATATAAAAAATATCAAATCAAACACGTTGATATAGATTAAAATTTTAAAAGTTTACATATCAGTTAAGATACAAAATATTCAGACTAATAATTTTCAATTTGGCAAAATATCTTAAACATCAAATTATTATAAGAAATAAATGTATTTAACCATATTCTAGTAATAAAAATATTGAATTTTTATACTTATTTGTTTAGAATGAACTTTATAACATAGTTGGATAGAGTTTCGATTTAATAAATTACATGTGAACCTTGCTACAACAAGATGTGCATCAGAGGAGTGGTTTAATAATGAGTAAAATTAATGACATTAATGATTTAGTCAACGCAACATTTCAAGTTAAGAAGTTTTTCAGAGATACAAAAAAGAAGTTCAATTTGAACTATGAAGAAATTTATATTTTAAATCATATTTTAAGAAGTGAGTCTAACGAAATCTCATCTAAAGAGATTGCTAAGTGCTCAGAGTTCAAACCTTACTATTTAACTAAAGCTTTACAAAAGCTAAAAGATTTAAAATTGTTATCAAAGAAAAGAAGTTTACAAGACGAAAGAACAGTTATTGTTTATGTTACAGATACACAAAAAGCAAATATTCAAAAACTGATTTCAGAATTAGAAGAATACATTAAAAATTAAATCAAGGTTAATTGCGTTTAATAACATTGAACGATAACAATTTATTAAAACGAAGTTATTTATTCAGCATTGGGACATAAAATTAACTTAAAATTTAAATATTGAAGATGCTTTAATTAAAGTTAAAGACTAGCCATACCTTATTTCAGCTTATTAAGCTTGAAACAAGGTACACTAGTCTTTTTATTTTAATATTTTCTTAGAAAATCAAGTTTACGATCATAAATATTTTCTGCGATATAGCTTTGGATGGTTCCAAGTATTTTCTCTATAATTTGTGTGCGATAAGCAAAAATTCTAACTGCAAAACCATGTGTAGGCAATTGAGAAATAGCAACACGACAATCGAATGTATTGCTATAAGAACTAATGGTTTCATAAACTGAATCGATTAGTTTTTGGTTAACATCTTCGTGTATGAAGTAAGCAGAGCCATAATGAGAGTAATGTTCCATATAACCTATTTCATTGATCGATTGTTTATTAGGATTCAATAATAAATTATCATATGTGACTAACTCATCTTCAATATAAATTTCATTTATTAAATGCATATATTGATACTTGAAGGCTTCGCCAGTTTTTGAATAACCAGGAGTTAAAATATCAGTATAAAATAATGAACTAGAATTATTGAGATTGAACGTATTGTGTTGATAAAATTTAGCATTTTCATATGCGATGATTGGATCAGCGACATATTCTAAATATGCGTTATCTTTCAAATTAAAAGTTTGATACTGCTCAACATGATTGGAAGGTGTCTTGTATATTTTTGTTGCACCTTGAGATGTCAATGTCACTTTAGCGTTATCTTCGACATTCACATTCATACGGTAACGATCTCCATCTAAATAGCCACCACCTACATTTACTATATAAAATGTAGGAATGGTAGATTGATTTAGATAAACTGGACGTATCACTTTAAGTGCTTTTTCAAAGAAAATATCTCTTGATACTGATCGATTGCCATCGAAAAACACTGTTAAATCAAGTTGCCCAGTCCATTGTTGTTCATCCATTATGATAATCCTTTGAGTAAAGTGTCGCGTTCAATCCAATCGATAACTTCATCCAAACCTTCGTCAGTTTTTAAGTTAGTAAAAGTAAATGGACGTTTACCACGAAATACTTTAGTATCTTCAGCCATTTGTTCTAATGATGCACCTACATAGGGAGCTAAATCAGTTTTGTTAATTACAAAGAAATCTGACTTAATCATACCTTGACCACCTTTACGTGGAATCTTTTCACCTTGAGCAACATCGATAATATATATTGAAAAGTCAACAAGTTCTGGGCTAAATGTTGCTGCTAAGTTATCGCCACCAGATTCTATGAAAATTAGTTCTATATCGTCATGACGTTCTAATAATTCGTCTATTGCTGCAAAGTTCATAGATGCATCTTCACGAATCGCAGTATGAGGACATCCACCAGTTTCAACACCAATGATACGACTTTCAGGTAGAACTCCTGAATTTACTAATATCTTTTCGTCTTCTTTTGTATATATATCATTTGTAATAACGCCGATACTCATTTCTTTTGAAAGACGCTTTACAACTTTTTCAATTAATTGTGTTTTACCTGCACCTACAGGACCACCAATACCAATTTTAATCGGATTTGCCACAATTATAACCTCCTATGATATGAAAATTCTAACATTGACGTTCTCATGCGCCATTTGATTTAGTTCTAAACCAGGCGCTGTCATGCCAAAATCTGCTTCTTTTAATTCGAAAATCTGCTTTCTTGTTTCTTCTATATAAGGAATCATGTGAGTAACTATCTTTTGACCAGCAGTTTGTCCAAGTGGAATAGCACGAACAGCATTTTGAGTTAAACTTGAAACATTTTGATATAAATAGTAATCAATAATCGTTTCAATATCTACACCTAAATGATGGCCTAGCATAGTAAAACAAATAGCTGGATTTAACTTTGCTTTCTTATCTTGCATTTGTTGATGATACCAAGCAATCCATGGGCTATTATAAAGTTCTAAAGCCAATTTAACCATGCGAGTCCCCATTTGTTTTGCACCAACACGTGTTTCTTTAGGTAAGTTTTGAACAAACATCAGCTTATCTATGTGTAATACTTTTTGTGTATCATCATTTTCCAATGCATTATAAACTAAACGCATGGCTAAACCATCAGAATAGGTAAGTTGCTCTTGTAAAAACATTTTTAACCAAGCAATAAAAGTATGATCATCATGAATTATATTTCGTTGAATATATGTTTCAAGACCAAATGAATGACTGAAAGCACCTGTTGGAAACTGTGAATCACAGAACTGAAATAACCTTAAGTGTGTATGATCAATCATGAGAATGCCCTATATGTCTGAAAGCCTTATTAACTTTACGGTCTTCTCGAACATATGGGATGCCTAAACTTTTTAATAAATCTTCAACTAAATAATCATATTGTACTAGCATTTCAGTCTCTGTAAATTGTGCTGGCAAATGACGATTTCCTAATTGATGGGCTATATCTCCCATTTCTTGCAATGTTCTTGGTTGAATCACTAAAAGATCTTCTGAATTAACATCCACAATAATCATATTATGGTCATCTGCGTATAAAATATCTCCATATTGTAAGTCAATAGGTTGTTTTAAACGAATGCCTATTTCAGTGCCATGGTCTGTAACGACTCTTTGAATACGTTTAACAAGATCTGAATTTTCAAGGTATACTTTTTCGACGTGCTTTTGTTTTTCTGAATTTGACAAATTGGCAATATTGCCTTGGATTTCTTCAACAATCATTCTATGTTCCTCCTAGAATAAGAAGTATCTTTGAGTTAATGGTAACTCAGTTGCTGCATTACTTGTAATTTTTTCTCCATCTACATATACTTCATATGTTTGTGGATTAACGTCTAATTTAGGTGTTGCGCTGTTATTTTTCATATCTGCTTTAGATAATTGTCTAATATTTTTAACTGGACGCACCATGCGTTTTAAATTTAATGCACGATTGATACCATTTTCATAAGCAGTTTTAGACACGAATGTCATTGACGTACTTGTAAGGTTTCCGCCGTATTGACCATACATTTTACGGTACTTCATCGGTTCGGATGTAGGTATAGAACCATTTGCATCGCCATTTACGGCAGAGTTAATTAATCCGCCCTTTACAACTAATTCAGGTTTAACCCCAAAGAAAATTGGGTCCCATAAGACAATGTCAGCTAGTTTGCCCGGCTCGATAGATCCTACATATTCAGAAATACCGTGTGTAATTGCTGGGTTAATTGTATATTTAGCGATATAACGTTTGATGCGATTATTATCATTATGTTCAAAATCACCATCTAAAGGACCACGTTGTTCTTTCATGCGATGTGCTACTTGCCATGTTCGTGTAATTACTTCACCTACACGGCCCATTGCTTGTGAATCGGAACTAATCATACTGAATACACCCATATCTTGCAGAACATCTTCTGCTGCAATCGTTTCTTTACGAATACGTGAATCTGCGAATGCGATATCTTCAGGAATAGCCGCATTTAAATGGTGAGTAATCATTACCATATCTAAATGTTCATCTACAGTATTATGTGTATAAGGCAAAGTTGGATTTGTAGATGAAGGTAAAATATTTGAAAATGCAGCGGATTTAATTAAATCAGGCGCATGACCGCCACCAGCACCTTCAGTATGGTACATATGAAGTACACGGTCTTTAACAGCAGCCATTGTGTCTTCCATAAATCCTGCTTCATTTAAAGTATCTGCATGTAATGCAATTTGAACATCAAATTCATCAGCAACATCTAATGCATGACTCAAAGCAGATGGTGTTGCCCCCCAGTCTTCATGTACTTTTAATCCAATTGCTCCGGCATTGATTTGTTCAATGAGTGCAGTTGGATTTGTTGCTTGTCCTTTACCTGTAAAACCGACATTAATCGGTAAACCTTCGGCAGCTTCTAACATTCTATGAATATGCCATGGACCTGGAGTTACAGTTGTTGCTTTAGAACCTTCTGAAGCACCAGTACCACCACCAATATGAGTCGTAATACCACTTTCTAATGCGACCTCTGCTTGTTCAGGATTAATAAAATGAACATGAGTATCAATACCACCAGCAGTGACGATTTTACCTTCAGCGGCAATGATATCTGTTGTTGAACCTATAATAATGTCGACATTATCCATTATATCTGGGTTGCCGGCATTACCTATGGCGAAAATATAACCATTTTTAATGCCTATATCAGCTTTAACCACTTTATCGTAATCGATAATAACGGCATTAGAAATGACAAGGTCTGCAACGTTCACGTCATCACGTGTTACACGAGGATTTTGCGCCATACCGTCTCTAATAGATTTACCACCACCAAAAGTAGCTTCTTCACCATAAACCGCATAGTCTTTTTCTATTTGAGCAAATAGATTCGTATCACCTAAACGAATGGAATCTCCAACAGTTGGACCGTATAAGCTCGTATATTGATTTTGCGTCATTTTAAAGCTCATGATCTTTTTCCTCCTTTTTTATTCACGTTTTCAGCACCGTTATCTCCGAATACACCTGCATATTCATCATTTTCATCAGTTGGGCGATAGACACGTGACTCATCGATAGGACCATTGACCATACCACGAAAACCAAAAATTTTACGTTTGCCAGCATATTCAACTAATTGAACTTCTTTTTTATCCCCAGGTTCAAATCGAACAGCTGCTCCAGCTGGAATATCTAAATGTTTTCCATATGCCATTTCACGTTCGAAATCTAATGCTGCATTTGCTTCATAAAAATGAAAATGTGAGCCCACTTGAATTGGTCGATCTCCTGTATTTTCAACTTCGATAACTGTTTCAGGATGATGGTTATTAATTTCAACCTCTGTACTTTTTGTAATAATTTCTCCTGGTATCATTTGACTGCCTCCTTTAAACAATAGGGTGATGTACTGTGATTAACTTAGTACCATCGGGGAACGTAGCCTCGATTTCGATATCTGTAATCATGTGTTCGACACCATCCATGACATCTTCTTTGTTTAGAATTTGTCTACCATAACTCATTAACTCTGCAACGGTCTTACCATCGCGTGCACCTTCTAATAATTCATCGCTGATTAAAGCTAATGCCTCAGGATGATTTAGTTTCAAACCACGTGCTTTACGACGACGCGCAACTTCCGCCGCCACTACAATCATTAATTTGTCTTGCTCTCGTTGTGTAAAATGCAAATTAAAACCCCCAATTTCATATTAGATACAATTTACAAAATTTATATTAATCCTAATTGTTGTGATAAACAAGTAATATACAAAGTTCAATGTGTAATTAGAAAATTATATTTTTAGCATATCCGCTATTGAAGCAAACAATCTAATCATAAACAAATAGTGGAATATATTTATGTAAAAACCAAAATAGTTTTTAATATAACTTTTCATAGAATAGTAGTATATTAATGAGTAATGATTCAAAGGAAAGGTGAAAGATTTGAAGATAATAGATGTACTTTTGAAAAATATTTCTCAGGTTGTGTTAATTAGTAATAAATGGACAGGATTATTTATCTTAATAGGATTATTTGTTGCCGATTGGACAATTGGATTAGCGGCTATTGTAGGTAGCATCATCGCCTATACTTTTGCGCGTTTTATAAATTATAGTGAGGCAGAGATTAATGATGGGTTAGCTGGATTTAATCCAGTGTTAACTGCCATTGCGTTAACAATCTTTTTAGATAAGTCAGGATTAGATATTGTTATAACAATGATAGCAACTTTATTAACGTTACCAGTTGCTGCTGCAGTGAGAGAAGTTTTAAGACCATATAAAGTTCCGATGCTGACGATGCCTTTTGTCATTGTGACTTGGTTTACAATTTTACTTTCAGGACAGGTTAAATTTGTAGATACATCGTTAAAGTTAATGCCTCAAAACATTGAAACGGTTAATTTTAGCAACAATGATAGAATACATTTCATTCAGTCATTATTTGAAGGATTTAGTCAAGTATTTATCGAAGCGAGTGTAATTGGTGGCGTATGTATTTTAATCGGCATATTGATAGCATCAAGACAAGCAGCACTCTTAGCTGTTATAGCTAGTTTGTTAAGCTTTATCATTGTAGCTCTATTAGGTGGTAATTATGATGATATTAATCAGGGATTATTCGGTTATAACTTTGTATTAATGGCAATCGCACTAGGATATACATTTAAAACAGCGATTAACCCTTATATTTCGACTTTTTTAGGTGTGTTATTAACAGTAGTGGTGCAACTAGGTACAACAACATTGCTTGAACCGTTTGGCTTACCTGCATTAACATTGCCATTTATTATTGTGACATGGATTTTATTATTTGCTGGTATTAAACATGACAAAGTAGATGCTTGATAGTTAAATCAAACCTAATATTGTTTGAATATCACCTTAAACTATACAGCGAATTGTATAGTTTAAGGTGTATTTTTATGGATAAAATTAAGTGCATACTTAATCGAATTATCAGTTTTCTTTTAATTGTTCACAGCACGTTCCTTTTTATTTTTAAAGTCGAGTGTTAAACTAGGAATAAATAATTTATATTGTGTGTTGTGTGGGGTGACTAATATGAATGATATGGATAATTCCTTTTTAATAACAACGGAAATTCAAAGAAAATGGATTGAAAAATTCAAAGCAATTGGAGATATATTTAAGGCTAAAGCTGAATATAATGATCAACATAGCCAATTTCCATATAAAAATATTGAATGGTTAATTAAAGAAGGTTATGGAAAATTAACGTTACCAAAAGCATATGGTGGTGAAGGTGCGACCATAGAAGACATGGTTATTTTGCAATCATTTTTAGGCGAACTTGATGGTGCCACAGCATTATCTATTGGTTGGCATGTGAGTGTCGTAGGACAAATTTATGAACAGAAATTATGGTCTCAAGATATGTTGGAGCAATTTGCTGTTGAAATTAATAATGGTGCATTAGTTAATAGAGCAGTTAGTGAAGCTGAAATGGGTAGTCCAACAAGAGGGGGAAGACCAAGTACACATGCTGTTAAAGCTGATGATGGGTATATTTTAAATGGTGTGAAGACATATACATCAATGAGTAAAGCACTAACACATATTATTGTTGCTGCTTATATAGAAGAATTAGAAAGTGTTGGTTTTTTCTTAGTAGACAGGAATTTGCCTGGTGTTGAAATTGCCGATAATTGGGACGTATTAGGTATGCGAGCGACAGAAAGTCATGATTTAATATTAAATGATGTAAAAGTACCATTAAAACATTTAGTGGAAACAGAGAAAAGTAAAGCGCCAAATGGTTGGATATTGCATATACCAAGCTGTTATTTAGGTATAGCACAAGCTGCTAGAAATTATGCTGTAGACTTTGCAATCCAACATAGCCCTAATAGTATTGAAGGAACGATTGCAACATTGCCAACTGTGCAACAAAATTTAGGGAAAATGGAAACGCTATTGTTATGTGCGAGACAATTTTTATGGAGTACAGCAAAAGGGTATCAACAATATAAAGATGACAGTCAGATAAGAAATCCAACAAGTGCGAGTAAAGTGATGGTAATGAATCAAGGGCTTGAAGTGATTGATTTAGCGATGAGAATAGTTGGTGCTAAAAGCTTAGAAATGAATCGACCATTACAACGTTACTATCGTGACATGCGTGCAGGATTACACAATCCACCTATGGAAGATGCAGCATATACAAATATTGCTAAGAGTATTACAGATACATTTTAAATTTAAAAAGGTAAATCGATCGTTGATTGGCATAAAGAGATGAAATTTGACGTTCGGATTTACCCTTTTTTGTGGGGATTTATAGGGATGTTAAGATATTTTGCTAAATTTTTTGCGAAAATAAAAAAATAAATAGCACTAGCTATTGTAAATGTATATGCAATCTTGTATAATTTTGGAATAATTGATAATCATTTTCAATAGGAGGAAATTATGAAAAAACTATTATTACCATTAATAATTATGTTATTAGTGTTAGCTGCGTGTGGGAACCAAGGTGAAAAAAATAACAAAGCTGAAACTAAATCTTATAAAATGGACGATGGCAAAACGGTAGATATTCCGAAAGACCCTAAACGCATTGCAGTAGTTGCGCCAACATATGCTGGTGGACTTAAAAAATTAGGTGCAAACATTGTAGCTGTAAATCAACAAGTCGATCAAAGCAAAGTATTAAAAGATAAATTTAAAGGTGTTACAAAAATTGGTGATGGCGATGTAGAAAAAGTTGCTAAAGAAAAGCCAGATTTAATTATTGTATACTCTACTGACAAAGATATTAAAAAATATCAAAAAGTAGCACCAACAGTAGTTGTTGACTATAATAAGCATAAATATTTAGAACAACAAGAAATGTTAGGGAAAATTGTTGGTAAAGAAGATAAAGTAAAAGCTTGGAAGAAAGATTGGGAAGAAACAACTGCTAAAGACGGTAAAGAAATTAAAAAAGCAATTGGACAAGATGCAACAGTGTCATTGTTTGATGAATTTGATAAAAAATTATACACTTACGGCGATAACTGGGGTCGTGGTGGAGAAGTATTATATCAAGCATTTGGTTTAAAAATGCAACCAGAACAACAAAAGTTAACTGCAAAAGCAGGTTGGGCTGAAGTGAAACAAGAAGAAATTGAAAAATATGCTGGTGATTACATTGTGAGTACAAGTGAAGGTAAACCTACACCAGGATATGAATCAACAAACATGTGGAAGAATTTGAAAGCTACTAAAGAAGGACATATTGTTAAAGTTGATGCTGGTACATACTGGTACAACGATCCTTATACATTAGATTTCATGCGTAAAGATTTAAAAGAAAAATTAATTAAAGCTGCAAAATAATTCAGCTATATAAGTTAGTGAAATGAGAGTCTGAAACATATCAATCTTTTGATATTGTATTAGGCTCTTATTTTTATAGCTAGAAAGTTAGATATTTGTATTTTTTTAAATAATAAGTGCCGTTGTTATCGTTCAATTTAATTAATGATAGATTAGTATTATTATAGCTATAGTAGTATACCTGAGAAAATAGCCCAATGTATCTCTTTATTAATAAGTTATATCATAATTATTTTAGTGCATACTTTATGGAAGGGATATCAGGGAATGGCTATCAATAAAAGAAGAGGTTTAAAAGGATTACAACAGAATGTTATGATTTTGTAGAAAGATATATAACAACGTTTTATAAAAACATAATATTGTTAATGGAAAATGAAATGTAAGGGGGATTTCGAGTGACTAAGAAAGTTTATTTTAACCATGATGGTGGTGTAGATGATTTAGTGTCTCTATTTTTATTATTACAAATGGAAAACGTTCAATTGATAGGGGTCAGTACAATTGGTGCTGATTGTTATTTAGAGCCATCTTTGAGCGCATCAGTAAAAATTATTAATCGTTTTTCAAATGAAGATATTCAAGTTGCGCCATCATATGAACGAGGAAAAAATCCATTTCCTAAAGAATGGCGTATGCATGCCTTTTTTATGGACGCATTGCCAATTTTAAATGAGCCAGTCAAACATGTTGCTTCAAATGTGAGCGACAAAGAAGCCTTTGAAGACATTATTCAAACTTTAAAGAGACAATCAGAAAAAGTAACATTATTATTTACAGGCCCGCTTACAGATTTAGCAAAAGCACTACAAAAAGATTCATCTATCGTTCAGTATATAGAAAAATTAGTTTGGATGGGTGGTACCTTTTTACCAAAAGGAAATGTTGAAGAACCTGAGCATGATGGTTCTGCAGAATGGAATGCATATTGGGATCCAGAAGCGGTTAAAATTGTTTTTGATAGCGATATAGAGATTGATATGGTTGCTTTAGAAAGTACGAATCAAGTACCGTTAACGTTAGATGTTAGACAAAGATGGGCGAATGAACGCCAATATACGGGCATTGATTTTTTAGGAGTAAGTTATGCAGCGGTACCACCATTAACACACTTTATAACAAATTCTACTTACTTTTTATGGGATGTTTTAACGACTGCTTATATTGGTAACAAGGACTTGGTTCATTCAATTGAGAAAAAAGTCGATGTAATAAGTTATGGACCAAGTCAAGGTAAGACATTTGAGTGTAAAGATGGGCGCAAAATTAATGTCATAAATCATGTAGATAACAACGCATTTTTTGATTATATAACTGCACTTGCTAAAAAAGTAAATTAACAGCTGTGTAGAATAATTAAGGTTTTAATTTATATAGAACAACTTATTGTAAACTTTTCGTTTCTTAAAGTTTACAATGGTGCTATAATAATGGTCATGAAATACGAAAGGAAGTAAAAAATGACAACAAAACAGTTAGTATATACAGCTTTAATGACAGCGATTATCGCTATTTTAGGATTGGTACCGGTAATTCCACTACCATTTTCTTCAGTACCAATTGTACTTCAAAACATTGGTATTTTCTTAGCAGGTGTGATTTTAGGACGTAAATATGGCACATTAAGTGTTATCGTCTTTTTATTATTAGTAGTTGCTGGCTTGCCACTGTTATCAGGCGGTCGCGGTGGCATTGGTGTATTCGCAGGTCCTTCAGCAGGGTTTTTACTATTATATCCAGTTGTAGCATTCATGATTGGTGCGATTCGTGATAGATTCATCAATGAAATTAATTTCTGGATTTTATTCGTTGGTATTTTAGTTTTTGGTGTTATAGCATTAGATGTTATTGGTACATTGATTATGGGCATGATTATTAACATACCATTTACGAAAGCTATTTCAATTTCATTAGCTTATTTGCCTGGTGATATATTAAAAGCAATTGTAGCAAGTTTGATTGGTACAGCTTTACTTAATCACTCGCAGTTTCGTCAAATTATGGGATTAAAATAATCATATTTAAGTTAAGATAATAAAGTAATTGAATAAGTTGCTTTGAAATTTATAAAAGTGAAAGGAGTAGGTGTCAATGGCTAGTATAAGTATGTCAGATATATATTGTAACGGCACTATATTTGAAAATGACGACGAGCAGTTAATTTATTTAACGCCTTCTTTTCCACAACGATACACAAGCAACACATGGATATATAAAAAGACGCCTACCCAAGAGCGATGGCTGAAAGACTTAGAACGTCAACATCAATTACATACAAATCAAGGTTCAAATCATTATGCGTTTAGTTTCCCGGAAAATGAACAACTTGATAATCATTGGATGGCTATGTTTAAAGATATGAATTTTGAACTAGGTATTATGGAATTGTATGCCATAGAAAGTGATGCGCTTGCCAATTTGCCGCGTAACTCTGACGTTGAAATTGCCATCGTTGACGAGTCGCATATAGATGCCTATTTAAAAGTTGCATATCAGTTTAGTTTGCCATTTGGAAAAGACTATGCAGATGCACATGAAGAAATGGTAAGGGAACATTATCAAAAAGATGTGATTAAACGCTTAGTAGCTTATTTAAATAATGAACCTATTGGCGTTGTAGATGTCATTGAAAGTGAAAATTACATTGAATTAGATGGATTTGGTGTATTAGAACAATTTCGGCACCAAGGAATTGGATCTACAATTCAATCGTTGATAGGTGAATACGCCATATCAAAAAATCACAAACCAATCATATTAGTTGCAGATGGTGAAGATACAGCAAAAGATATGTATGCAAAGCAAGGTTATGTTTACCAATCATTTTGTTATCAAATATTAAAAGAAGATATTGGAAATTAACGATTGATGATAGGTTTGTATTAGAATAAAAAAGCAGTAAGCTGGTTTCGAGTAGAAATCAACTTACTGCTTTTTAAATTGTTTTGAGCTACTTATACTTATAAAAATAGTGCTTTTATATTGTTGATTCATGTAGAATATCGTTCATTATGACACACTATAATGAATATGTTATTGTTCAGAGTCGATGATACGTTCTGGATGACTATATATATTAAAGCCACCATTTCGAATAAATCCTACTGCCGTAATATTTAGGTCATTAGCTAAGGTTACAGCAAGCGTTGTCGGAGCTGATTTAGATAAAATGACGCCAACACCAATTTTTGCGGCTTTAATTAAAATTTCTGATGAAATACGTCCACTAAAAATTAATACTTTATCTCGGACAGTAATATGTCGCTGAATACAAAATCCATATAATTTATCTAGAGCGTTATGTCTACCAATGTCTTGTCGATGTACAAAAAATGTCAAACCATCGCTTATAGCAGCATTATGTAAGCCACCTGTTTCTTGGTAAATATGACTTGCACTTTGTAATCGAGTCATCATGTTAATAATTTGCATTGGAGTTAAAGTGATTTTAGACATAGATGTTTTAGCGATAGCAGCATCATTTTGAAAATAAAACTCACGACTCTTTCCACAACAAGATGCAATCATTCGTTTTGTGGAATATTGAAAGCGATCGCCTAAATCTTTATTAAGTTCAACATGGGCAAAACCTTTACTATCATCAATCAGCACAGATTTTAATTCATCTCGCTTTAAAATGGCACCTTCCGAAGCCAGAAATCCAATGACTAACTCCTCAAGGTTTGTTGGACTGCATATAACAGTCGCAAATTCTTCACCATTCACCATAATTGTAAGTGGAAATTCTGTCACATATTGATCTGTTGTATTGAATAATTTTCCATCTTCATATCTAACAATTGGTTGACCTAAAGATACATCTTTGTTCATTATCTAACCCCTTTAATTAGCTTAAACTTTATTTTAAAGCAATTTGCTTAAAATTTTAACATATTTGCTTAAGTTTGAAATTTGATTTATAAAAATTAATAGCGAGCAATCTGTTTGATTTAAATTGAATTCGAGAGTATACATACTAGGGGATCAATTAATAAATATCAATCTTATGCAAATTTGACAATTGTTTGAATCAATATATAAACAGGCAACGGTTCTTTTCAAATATAATAGTAAGTGTATAATGAAAATGTAAATATTATTAAAAATGGGGGTTCACTCAATGAAAATGAAACGTTTTATAGCTATTGTAATGGCATTATTTTTAGTATTAGCTGGTTGCTCTAATTCTAACGATAATAATGAAAGTAAAAAAGATGACGCAGACAATGGTAAGAAACAAGAGATTCAAGTTGCAGCGGCAGCAAGTTTAACAGATGTAACCAAGAAATTAGCTTCAGAATTTAAAAAAGAGCATAAAAATGCTGATATTAAATTTAACTATGGTGGATCAGGGGCATTAAGAAAACAAATTGAATCAGGCGCACCTGTTGACGTATTTATGTCTGCAAATACTAAAGATGTAGATGCATTAAAAGACAAGAATAAAGCGCATGATACATATAAATATGCGAAAAATAGTCTAGTATTAATTGGTGATAAAGATTCAAATTACACTTCAGTAAAAGACTTAAAAGACAATGATAAATTAGCATTAGGTGAAGTGAAAACTGTACCAGCAGGAAAATATGCGAAACAGTATTTAGATAACAATAACTTATTTAAAGAAGTCGAAAGTAAAATCGTTTATGCTAAAGATGTAAAACAAGTATTAAATTATGTTGAAAAGGGTAATGCGAAACAAGGTTTTGTGTATAAAACTGACTTATATAAACAAAACAAAAAAATTGATACTGTAAAAGTAATTAAAGAAGTAGAACTTAAGAAGCCAATCACATACGAAGCTGGTGCTACATCAGATAGTAAATTAGCAAAAGAGTGGATGGAATTCTTAAAATCAGATAAAGCTAAAGAAATATTAAAAGAATACCACTTTGCAGCATAAGGAGTTGTAATCCATGCCTGACTTAACACCTTTTTGGATATCAATACGAGTTGCTGTAATCAGTACGATTATTGTAACGGTTTTAGGTATTTTTATATCTAAATGGTTGTATCGTCGTAAGGGTTCGTGGGTTAAAGTATTGGAAAGTTTATTGATATTACCTATTGTTTTGCCGCCAACGGTATTAGGTTTTATTCTATTAATCATCTTCTCGCCAAGAGGACCAATCGGTCAATTCTTTGCGAATGTACTACATTTACCTGTAGTGTTCACTTTGACAGGTGCTGTGATAGCATCTGTCATTGTTAGTTTTCCACTAATGTATCAACATACTGTGCAAGGCTTCAGAGGTATAGACACGAAAATGATTAATACAGCTAGAACAATGGGAGCAAGTGAAACGAAAATTTTCCTCAAATTAATTTTACCATTAGCTAAACGCTCTATTTTAGCAGGTATAATGATGAGTTTTGCTCGTGCATTAGGTGAGTTTGGTGCTACATTAATGGTTGCAGGATATATTCCAAATAAAACGAATACACTACCTTTAGAAATATACTTCTTAGTGGAACAAGGTAGAGAAAATGAAGCGTGGTTATGGGTATTAGTGCTAGTCGCATTCTCTATTGTGGTTATATCTACAATTAATTTATTGAATAAAGATAAATATAAGGAGGTCGACTAGATGCTTAAAATCAATGTGAAATATCAATTAAAGAACACTTTAATTCGCATCAATATAGATGATACTGAACCAAAAATTTATGCAGTTCGTGGTCCATCTGGCATTGGTAAAACTACTGTTTTAAATATGATTGCCGGATTACGTAAAGCAGATGAAGCTATTATCGAAGTGAATGGGCAATTACTTACTGATACGGCAAAAAACGTGAATGTTAAAATTCAACAACGACGTATTGGATATCTGTTTCAAGACTACCAATTGTTTCCTAATATGACGGTCTATAAAAATATTACTTTTATGGCTGAACCATCTGAACACATCGATCAATTAATTCAAACTTTAAACATTGATCATTTGATGAAACAATATCCTATGACATTGTCAGGTGGAGAGGCGCAACGTGTAGCACTTGCACGTGCACTTAGCACGAAACCAGATTTAATTTTATTAGATGAACCTTTTTCTAGTTTGGATGATACTACAAAAGATGAGAGTATTACATTAGTTAAACGTATTTTCAACGAATGGCAAATACCAATCATATTTGTGACACATTCAAACTATGAAGCAGAACAAATGGCTCATGAAATTATTACAATTGGGTAATCATTTATTTGCCATTAAAGAGTTTAGAACGTATTTAAAATTGTAGAAGTGAATGCTTCTATCAGCATTTTAATGATGTTTTAAACTCTTTTTTAGGGGCAGTTTTTTTGAGAGACATTGACGCGCGTCATATAATGAAAGTAATGATAAAAAGAAAGGATAACTTAATGTGAGTCAAGAACGTTATTCAAGGCAAATTTTATTTAAACAAATAGGTGAAATAGGTCAAAGCAAAATAAATCAAAAATGTGCGTTGATTATTGGTATGGGCGCATTAGGTACACATGTGGCTGAAGGACTTGTTAGAGCAGGCATTGCTAAACTAATCATTGTTGATAGAGATTATATTGAATTTAGTAATTTACAAAGACAAACATTGTTTACTGAAGAAGATGCTTTGAAAATGATGCCTAAGGTGGTTGCAGCTAAAAAGCATTTGCTAGCGTTACGTAGTGATGTTGATATTGATGATTATATTGCCCATGTGGATTATTATTTTTTGGAAACACATGGACAGGACGTTGACGTTATTATTGATGCAACCGATAACTTTGAAACACGACAACTGATTAATGATTTTGCATATAAACATCGTATACCTTGGATTTATGGTGGTGTTGTACAGAGTACATATACAGAAGCTGCATTTATACCTGGTAAAACACCTTGCTTTAACTGTTTGGTACCACAATTGCCAGCATTAAATTTAACATGTGATACAGTAGGGGTCATTCAACCTGCCGTGACGATGGCAACAAGTTTACAATTAAGAGATGCGATGAAAGTATTAACGGAACAACCAATTGACACAAAAATAACTTATGGCGATATTTGGGAAGGTAGTCATTATTCATTTGGTTTCAGTAAAATGCAACGTTCAGACTGTACAACTTGTGGAGATGTACCAAGTTATCCGTATTTAAACAAGAATGAACAACGTTATGCAACATTGTGTGGTAGAGACACTGTACAGTATGAAAATGCATCAATTACACACGACATTCTTGTTCAATTTTTAAAACAACATCAACTAAATTATCGCAGTAATTCGTATATGGTTATGTTTGAATTTAAAGGACACCGCATTGTTGCTTTTAAAGGTGGAAGGTTTTTAATACATGGCATGACACGCACATCAGATGCCACACATCTAATGAATTTATTGTTTGGATAAAAAAAGATAAGACAAAAGGAGTGTAATATTATGGGCGAACATCAAAACGTTAAATTGAATCGTACAGTTAAAGCAGCCGTACTAACGGTATCAGATACTAGAGACTTTGATACAGATAAAGGTGGTCAATGCGTGCGCCAACTATTACAAGCAGATGACGTTGAAGTGAGTGACGCACATTATACAATTGTGAAAGATGAAAAAGTAGCCATCACGACGCAGGTGAAGAAGTGGTTAGAAGAAGATATTGATGTCATCATTACGACTGGTGGAACAGGTATTGCACAACGTGATGTGACGATTGAAGCAGTAAAACCACTTTTAACTAAAGAGATAGAAGGCTTTGGGGAATTGTTTAGATATTTGAGTTATGTTGAAGATGTTGGCACGCGTGCATTATTGTCTCGTGCTGTAGCAGGTACAGTTAATAATAAATTGATATTTTCGATTCCAGGATCAACAGGCGCAGTTAAATTAGCATTAGAAAAGCTCATTAAACCAGAATTGAATCATCTGATTCATGAGCTTACAAAATAATTTATTGATTTGATTGGCGTTGAAAATCTCCAGATTTACCGCCAGACTTGCTTTCAAGGTAGGTTTCGCCAATAATCATACCTTTATCAACTGCTTTCGTCATGTCGTAAATGGTTAAAGCCGTTGCTGATGCAGCGGTTAAAGCTTCCATTTCAACACCGGTTTTGCCAGTTGTAGAGACAGTTGTTTGAATGTTTAAAGTATAAAGGGGTGCATTTGTTTCATCCCAGCTGAAGTGAACATCTATGCCAGTCAATGGTAATGGATGGCACATCGGAATAATTGTTGATGTATTTTTGGCAGCCATAATACCAGCGATTTGAGCAGTGTTCAATACATTGCCTTTGGTATTGGTGTTATTAGAAATCTGCTTAAAAATAGTTTCATTTACAGTAATGCTTGAATGAGCGACAGCAGTTCTTTTTGTAATTTGTTTGTCTGATACATCGACCATTTTGGCGTGGCCTTGTTGATTAATATGAGTAAACTCAGTCATTTTACCCCTCCTAGTGCATCTAGTATATCATGAAAAAATAAAAGTTTTGGAGATGATTTTTAATGGTAGTAGAAAAAAGAAACCCAATCCCAGTTAAAGAAGCAATTCAACGTATCGTTAATCAGCAGAGTTCAATGCCGGCAATTACGGTAGCACTTGAAAAAAGTCTAAATCATATCTTAGCAGAAGATATTGTAGCTACTTATGATATACCAAGGTTTGATAAATCACCTTATGATGGTTTTGCAATTCGCAGTGTTGATTCACAAGGGGCAAGTGGTCAGAATCGCATTGAGTTTAAAGTGATTGATCAAATTGGTGCAGGTTCAGTTTCTGATAAATTAGTTGGGGATCACGAAGCGGTGCGTATTATGACTGGAGCACAAATACCTAATGGCGCAGATGCTGTTGTTATGTTTGAACAAACGATTGAACTAGAAGATACATTTACAATTCGTAAACCATTTTCAAAAAATGAAAATATATCTTTAAAAGGTGAAGAAACAACGACAGGCGATGTTGTTCTAAAAAAAGGACAAGTAATTAATCCAGGGGCTATAGCGGTCCTTGCAACATATGGCTATGCAGAGGTTAAAGTTATTAAGCAACCGAGTGTCGCTGTTATTGCAACAGGAAGCGAATTATTAGATGTTAATGATGTATTAGAAGATGGAAAAATTCGTAACTCTAATGGCCCAATGATTCGTGCCTTAGCAGAAAAATTAGGTCTTGAAGTTGGTATTTACAAAACACAACAAGATGATTTAGATAGTGGCATACAAGTCGTTAAAGAAGCTATGGAAAAACATGATATCGTTATTACAACGGGAGGAGTTTCTGTTGGAGATTTTGACTATTTACCTGAGATTTATAAGGCTGTAAAGGCGGAAGTGTTATTTAATAAAGTAGCAATGCGTCCTGGTAGCGTAACAACGGTTGCATTTGCAGATGGAAAGTATTTGTTTGGATTATCTGGAAATCCATCAGCTTGTTTTACAGGATTTGAACTATTTGTGAAACCAGCTGTTAAACATATGTGTGGCGCACTAGAAGTCTTCCCGCAAATAATTAAAGCAACATTAATGGAAGATTTTACCAAGGCAAACCCATTCACACGATTTATACGTGCTAAAGCAACGTTAACAAGTGCTGGAGCTACTGTAGTACCTTCAGGATTCAATAAATCAGGTGCGGTTGTAGCGATTGCACATGCTAACTGTATGGTCATGTTACCAGGAGGGTCACGTGGTTTTAAAGCGGGGCATACAGTAGATATTATATTGACTGAATCTGACGCTGCTGAAGAGGAACTTCTTTTATGATTTTACAAATTGTAGGTTACAAAAAGTCTGGTAAGACAACATTGATGAGGCATATTGTCTCTTTCTTAAAGTCACATGGTTATACAGTTGCTACTATTAAACATCATGGGCATGGTAAGGAAGATGTTCAATTACAGGATTCAGACGTCGATCACATGAAGCATTTTGAAGCGGGGGCAGATCAAAGTATTGTACAAGGTTTTCAATATCAGCAAACTGTAACACGTGTAGATAATCAAAATCTTACTCAAATTATTGAAAAATCTGTTACAATTGACACCAATATCGTATTAGTTGAAGGCTTTAAAAATGCTGATTTTGAAAAAGTCGTAGTCTATCGAAATGAAGAAGAGTTGCAAGTATTACAACAATTGTCGAATGTTTGTTATAGCATTAATGTAAGGGAGCATGAAGATTTTACAGCATTTGAGCAATGGTTATTAAATAAAATTAAAAATGATTGTGATACACAATTAACATAGAGGATTGAAATGAATGAAACAATTTGAAATCGTGACAGAACCGATACAAACAGAACAATATCGTGAATTCACTATAAATGAATATCAAGGTGCAGTAGTTGTTTTTACCGGTCATGTTCGCGAATGGACTAAAGGCGTCAAAACGGAATATTTAGAATATGAAGCGTATATTCCAATGGCTGAAAAGAAATTGGCACAAATTGGAGATGAAATAAATGAAAAATGGCCTGGAACGATAACGAGTATTGTTCATAGAATAGGGCCATTACAAATTTCAGATATCGCTGTATTAATTGCAGTTTCTTCACCGCATCGTAAAGATGCCTATCGAGCAAATGAATATGCAATTGAGCGTATAAAAGAAATTGTTCCGATTTGGAAAAAAGAAATTTGGGAAGATGGTTCAAAATGGCAAGGGCATCAAAAAGGGAATTATGAAGAAGCGAAGAGGGAGGAATAAGAGAGATGAAGGTACTTTACTTCGCAGAAATTAAAGATATATTACAAAAAGCACAGGAAGATATTGTGCTTGAACAAGCATTGACTGTACAACAATTTGAAGATTTATTGTTTGAACGTTATCCGCAAATCAATAATAAAAAGTTTCAAGTTGCTGTAAATGAGGAATTTGTACAAAAATCAGATTTCATTCAACCTAATGATACTGTTGCATTAATTCCACCGGTTAGTGGAGGTTAAGGGAGCATGAAAGCAATAATTCTTGCAGGTGGTCATTCAGTGCGATTTGGTAAGCCCAAAGCTTTTGCGGAAGTGAACGGTGAGACCTTTTATAGTAGAGTAATTAAGACATTAGAATCAACAAATATGTTCAATGAAATTATTATTAGTACAAATGCGCAATTGGCAACGCAATTTAAATATCCAAATGTTGTTATAGATGATGAGAATCATAATGATAAAGGTCCATTAGCAGGAATTTATACAATCATGAAGCAACATCCTGAAGAAGAATTGTTTTTTGTCGTTTCTGTTGATACACCAATGATTACTGGTAAAGCTGTAAGCACGTTGTATCAGTTTTTAGTTTCTCATCTTATTGAAAATCATTTAGATGTCGCAGCTTTTAAAGAAGATGGACGTTTTATTCCAACAATTGCATTTTATAGTCCGAATGCATTAGGCGCTATAACTAAAGCACTACATTCTGATAATTACAGTTTTAAAAATGTATATCATGAATTATCAACGGATTATTTGGATGTCAGGGATGTAGATGCGCCCTCATATTGGTACAAAAATATAAATTATCAGCATGATTTGGACGCTTTAATTCAAAAATTGTAAGCTGTTAGGAGGTCCACAAATGGTAGAACAAATAAAAGATAAACTAGGACGTCCCATCCGTGACTTACGGTTATCTGTGACAGATCGGTGTAACTTTAGGTGTGATTATTGCATGCCTAAAGAGGTATTTGGAGATGATTTCGTATTTTTACCTAAAAATGAACTGTTAACGTTTGATGAAATGGCTAGAATCGCTAAGGTATATGCAGAATTAGGTGTAAAAAAAATACGCATTACAGGTGGAGAACCATTGATGCGACGCGATTTAGATGTACTTATAGCTAAATTAAATCAAATCGATGGTATTGAAGATATTGGTTTGACTACAAATGGTTTGTTATTAAAAAAGCATGGACAAAAGTTATATGATGCTGGGCTACGCAGAATTAATGTCAGTTTGGATGCTATTGATGATACGCTATTTCAATCAATCAATAATCGTAATATTAAAGCGACTACGATTTTAGAACAAATTGATTACGCGACGTCTATTGGTTTGAATGTAAAAGTAAATGTTGTTATACAAAAAGGTATTAACGATGATCAAATCATACCAATGCTTGAATATTTTAAAGATAAACATATAGAGATTCGATTTATAGAATTTATGGATGTTGGTAATGATAATGGATGGGATTTCAGTAAAGTTGTAACTAAAGATGAAATGCTTACAATGATAGAGCAGCACTTTGAAATCGATCCTGTAGAACCAAAATATTTTGGGGAAGTAGCAAAATATTATCGCCATAAGGATAATGGTGTTCAATTTGGTTTGATTACAAGTGTTTCACAATCATTTTGTTCTACATGTACACGCGCAAGGCTGTCATCAGATGGGAAGTTTTACGGATGTTTATTTGCAACTGTCGATGGATTTAACGTTAAAGCGTTTATTCGTTCTGGCGTGACCGACGAAGAATTAAAAGAACAATTTAAAGCTTTATGGCAAATAAGAGATGATCGATATTCAGATGAGAGAACTGCTCAAACAGTTGCCAATCGTCAACGTAAAAAGATAAACATGAATTATATTGGTGGTTAATGTGTAGGGACCACTACATATTAAATCATTAGAGATTCTTTAATATTTCTGTCTTACTCCCTAAAATACAATATTATTTATTAAAGTAAAAACGGTCATATCTATGCCAGATTTAATAGAAATGATCGTTTTTAAAGTTTTTACAAATTGGCGGGGCCCCAACACAGAAGCTGACGAAAAGTCAGCATACAATAATGTGCAAGTTGGCGGGGCCCCAACATAGAGAATTTCAAAAGAAATTCTACAGACAATGCAAGTTGGGGATCAACGAAATAAATTTTGTGAAAAGGTTATTTCTGTCCCACTCCCAAAAATCACTACATAATAAATCTTTAAGGGCTCTTTAACATTGTTGTCACACTCCAAGTCATTGAGTTGTAATATATCTTTTTTAGGTATAAATGTTGTCGAATAAACAACAAGTTGTCCAAAAGATATAAATCTAAACAAGATATAGCCAGCAATTTAATATTTGTAATAGATAAAATGCTAAGTTTGATATATAATAAATTTAAGTAATTGTATAATAATATGAATTACAAACATCTAAGAAGAAACATAGGAGGCATCATATTATGAGTAATAAAGTTCAACGTTTTATAGAAGCAGAAAGGGAGTTAAGTCAGTTAAAGCACTGGTTAAAAACAACACATAAGATTTCAATTGAAGAATTTGTAGTACTTTTTAAAGTGTATGAAGCTGAAAAGATTAGCGGTAAAGAATTGAGGGATACATTACATTTTGAAATGCTATGGGATACAAGTAAAATCGATGTGATTATCCGTAAAATCTATAAAAAAGAGCTTATTTCTAAATTGCGTTCTGAAACGGATGAAAGACAAGTATTCTATTTCTATAGTACTTCTCAAAAGAAATTGTTAGATAAAATTACTAAAGAAATAGAAGTGTTAAGCGTTACAAACTAAAAACTTAAAAAGCATGCCAATCAGTACATCATAATTGCGTCTTGGGGACAGACAAATGATGAATAGAGATTGGCATGCTTTTTATTTTTGAATATAAATATTTAGTTCATGGCATTTCTAGTTACATGACGTCCATGAATTAAGAAGTAAACAAGCATAGTAATGATTGCTAAAGCGGCCATAAAGCCGAAGATTTCACTATATGAAAACATATGAGTAAATAACCCAAGGAATGATGGACCGAAGCCGACACCTGCATCTAGACCAACGTAAAAAGTAGATGTCGCGATACCATATTTAATCGGAGGTGAGACTTTTATCGCAATAGATTGCATTGCAGATGATAAATTTCCATACCCTAAACCTAGGCAAGCCCCAGCAAGTAATATTAACCAGCTTTGATAGCTTGAAATTAAGCACACAAATGAAAGGAAAAGCATGATAAATGCTGGGTAGACAATAATATTTTCATTTTTATCATCCATCAATCTACCAGCAATAGGTCTAGTAATTAACGATGCTATAGCATAGCAAATAAAGAAATAGCTTGCTGCAGTTACTAGGTGTCGCTCTAAAGCAAATGCTTGTAAATAAGTTAGGATGGACGCATAGGTAACGCCAATTAAAAGCATAATTACAGCAACAGGAATGGCCTCTTTTGCAATAAATTGATGAATACTAAATCTTGGTTTATCAATGACATTAGTTTCAGTTTTGTTATTTGTTACTTCGAAATCAACTTTTATAAATAATGAGATAATGAGTCCGAGTATGCCTAATATGACACAAATAATAAACAGTAAATCAATTGCGTATTTTGTAATAAGTAACATGCCTAGAAATGGGCCAATCGCTGTACCTAATACTAAACTTAAAGAAAATAAACTGATGCCTTCACTTTTTCTATTAACAGGGGTAACGTATGCCGCAATAGTACCTGTTGCAGTTGTCACAACTGCAGTTGCGATACCGTTTATGAGACGTACAAAGATTAAAAAAGCTAAAGATCCATCAATAAAATAAAGTAATTGCGTGATAATTAAAGCAATTAAACCAATAAATAATAATCGTTTAGGTCCAATTTGATTTACAAATTTACCTGTAGCAAATCGACCAATTAAAGACCCGACAATAAATAGTCCTACAACTAATCCGGCTAATGAATCGGAAGCGTCGAAAGCTTGCTTACTATAGCCAGCAATAACTACAAGTAACAAATACATGCATAGGTATACGATAAAGTTGACTAAAAAGTTAATTGTAAAACTTTTGGTGAAAATAGGTGATTTATTTAATGAGCCTTGATTAGTCATTGTGTGCCTCCTTTAATAATATTTCATGAATTTGATTCATCACATTTATGGTTTCTTGCATTTGATCTTGCGAAATGTTTGTTTTGGCAACTACTGCTTGTTGGAGCTTTTGTGCATCAAGGCAAACAATCTCATATAATTCATGCCCTTTAGGTGTTAAAGTTAAAAACTTTTGTCGTTTATCCTCTAAACTGTTTTCTACTGTAATAAGGTCATTTTCTATTAGAGCTTTTAAAGTTTTTCTTGCAGTAGGCTTTTCAATTGCACGTCTATGTGAAATTTCAATGAGAGTAGTGGGTTGATATTTAGCTATATCGCGTAAGATTAACCATTGACCATAATATATATTGTGTTTTTCCAAAATCGGCTCTGCTAATTTTAAATAGGGGCGATATATTGTTATAAAACTATTGAAAAATTCTTGTGATAGCATAGTGACATCTCCTAAGACAAAATAGTTAGCTTAGCTAACCTTTTTACAACAATAGTAATTATAAAACGGGAGCAATTAGAAATCAATATATAATTATTAAGAGCAAAAATAATTATACTTTGTTAAAATAAGCGTAATTACATGTAAATAGGGGGATACTAATGATATTGAAATTTGATCACATCATTCATTATATAGATCAGTTAGATCGGTTTAGTTTTCCAGGAGATGTTATAAAATTACATTCAGGTGGGTATCATCATAAATATGGAACATTCAATAAATTAGGTTATATCAATGAAAATTATATTGAGCTACTGGATGTAGAAAATAATGAAAAGTTGAAAAAGATGGCAAAAACGATAGAAGGTGGAGTCGCTTTTGCTACTCAAATTGTTCAAGAGAAGTATGAGCAAGGCTTTAAAAATATTTGTTTGCGTACAAATGATATAGAGGCAGTTAAAAATAAACTACAAAGTGAGCAGGTTGAAGTAGTAGGGCCGATTCAAATGGAAAGAGATACACATAAAGATGGTAAGGTAAAGTGGCAATTGCTTTATATAATGAATCAGGATGATGATGAAATTAAGCCACCATTTTTTATTCAATGGGAAGAAAGTGATTCCATGCGTACTAAAAAATTGCAAAAATATTTTCAAAAACAATTTTCAATTGAAACTGTTATTGTCAAAAGTAAAAACCGATCACAAACAGTATCGAATTGGTTGAAATGGTTTGATATGGACATTGTAGAAGAGAATGACCATTACACAGATTTGATTTTAAAAAATGATGATATTTATTTTAGAATTGAAGATGGTAAAGTTTCAAAATATCATTCGGTTATCATAAAAGACGCACAAGCAACTTCACCATATTCAATTTTTATCAGAGGTGCTATTTATCGCTTTGAACCATTAGTATAAATATACGTAAGTACTATGAGCGAGAATGCCCATATGAATAATGGCAAGCACAATGGAAAGAATCGTTAATATATTATTTAATCGTGATGACTTAATTAAAATGAAAAAGATTGATAATATAAATGTGAAAAAGATAAGTATAACCCGTAAACTAAAGTAATTCACGGTGAGAGGTTGACTCAATGTCATAATGATTGCAACGATGTTCATAATTATAAATAGACTTAAAATAATTGTTCTCATATCAAACACCTCATTATTAGATTATTGACATTATAACAGGGGTAATTGTATATGAACATTAATGTGGTTGCTTGAGGAGAAATTTATTTATTGAAGTCAAATTGGTTCATGTTAGAAATGAATATCGTGTTAGATGATGAAAGTATTTTGAAGTATAGGTAACTAGTTGAAAAGTATTAATTGTACGATAACATTAAATTTAACACGAAACATAGATATAAAATGATTCACAATTAAAATGGGTAAATTTGAACTTGCTAAACTATTAATTGGAGCATGGACATTTCAAAAATAAGAGTTCAAATCTTACACAAGCTCTGAATCGACACTATAAGATACAAACTGTATAATTAAAGGTATTGTTAAATAGAAGGAGATATCATAAATCATGGAAAAGATGCATATCACTAATCAGGAACATGACGCATTTGTTAAATCTCACCCAAATGGAGATTTATTACAATTAACGAAATGGGCAGAAACAAAGAAATTAACTGGATGGTACGCGCGAAGAATCGCTGTAGGTCGTGACGGTGAAGTTCAGGGTGTTGCGCAATTACTTTTTAAAAAAGTACCTAAATTACCGTATACGCTATGTTATATTTCACGTGGTTTTGTTGTTGATTATAGTAATAAAGAAGCGTTAAATGCATTGTTAGACAGTGCAAAAGAAATTGCTAAAGCTGAGAAAGCGTATGCAATTAAAATCGATCCTGATGTTGAAGTTGATAAAGGTACAGATGCTTTGCAAAATTTGAAAGCGCTTGGTTTTAAACATAAAGGATTTAAAGAAGGTTTATCAAAAGACTACATCCAACCACGTATGACTATGATTACACCAATTGATAAAAATGATGATGAGTTATTAAATAGTTTTGAACGCCGAAATCGTTCAAAAGTGCGCTTGGCTTTAAAGCGAGGTACGACAGTGGAACGATCTGATAGAGAAGGTTTAAAAACATTTGCTGAATTAATGAAAATCACTGGGGAACGCGATGGCTTCTTAACGCGTGATATTAGTTACTTTGAAAATATTTATGATGCGTTGCATGAAGATGGAGATGCTGAACTATTTTTAGTAAAGTTGGATCCAAAAGAAAATATAGCGAAAGTAAATCAAGAATTGAATGAACTTCATGCCGAAATTACTAAATGGCAGCAGAAGATGGAAACATCTGAAAAGCAAGCTAAAAAAGCGCAAAATATGATTAATGATGCGCAAAATAAAATTGCTAAAAATGAAGATTTAAAACGAGACCTAGAAGCTTTAGAAAAGGAACATCCTGAAGGTATTTATCTTTCTGGTGCACTATTAATGTTTGCTGGCTCAAAATCATATTACTTATATGGTGCGTCTTCTAATGAATTTAGAGATTTTTTACCAAATCATCATATGCAGTATACGATGATGAAGTATGCACGTGAACATGGTGCAACAACTTACGATTTCGGTGGTACAGATAATGATCCAGATAAAGACTCAGAACATTATGGCTTATGGGCATTTAAAAAAGTGTGGGGAACATACTTAAGTGAAAAGATTGGTGAATTTGATTATGTATTGAATCAGCCATTGTACCAATTAATTGAGCAAGTTAAACCGCGTTTAACAAAAGCTAAAATTAAAATATCTCGTAAATTAAAACGAAAATAGATTAACGACTGAAATCTGAACGCTCATAAGACTGTCATTTGCGTTCAGATTTTTTTACACAATATAGAATGGTTGAGTAAAATATTTTTGAATATAGTGAAAGAGGGGGAAGTACTGTGATAAAAAAACTATTACAATTTTCTTTGGGGAATAAGTTTGCTATCTTTTTAATGGTTGTTTTAGTTGTCTTGGGCGGTGTATACGCGAGTGCTAAATTGAAATTAGAATTACTACCAAATGTACAAAATCCAGTTATTTCAGTTACAACAACAATGCCGGGTGCAACGCCACAAAGTACCCAAGATGAAATAAGTAGTAAAATTGACAATCAAGTAAGATCGTTGGCATATGTGAAAAATGTTAAAACGCAATCCATACAAAATGCTTCAATTGTAACAGTTGAATATGAAAATAATACAGATATGGATAAAGCAGAAGAACAGCTTAAAAAAGAAATCGATAAAATTAAATTTAAAGATGAAGTTGGTCAACCAGAATTAAGACGTAATTCGATGGATGCTTTTCCGGTTTTAGCATATTCATTTTCAAATAAAGAGAATGACTTGAAAAAAGTAACGAAAGTACTGAATGAACAATTAATACCAAAATTACAAACGGTAGATGGTGTGCAAAATGCGCAATTAAATGGGCAGACGAACCGTGAAATCACCCTTAAATTTAAGCAAAATGAACTTGAAAAATATGGATTGACTGCTGATGATGTAGAAAACTATCTAAAAACGGCAACAAGAACAACACCACTTGGATTGTTCCAATTTGGTGATAAAGATAAATCAATTGTTGTTGATGGTCAATATCAATCTGTTGATGCTTTTAAAAACATAAATATTCCATTAACGTTGGCAGGAGGACAAGGGCAATCTCAATCCCAAAGTGACAATAAACAAAATTCAGCCATGTCAGATGTTAATCAGGCATCACCGCAGCAAAATTCAAAAGCGTCAGCATCAAATAATATAAGTGGTATGCCGACAGCGAAACTAGGAGATTTAGCTGATATTACAGTTGGTGATGTGCGTACTTCTATTTCTAAAACGAATGGCAAGGATGCGGTTAATTTACAAATAACTAAAGCTCAAGATGCCAATACAGTTCAAGTAGCCAAAGATGTACAACGTAAAATTGATACATTCGTTGATGAAAATAAAGATTTTAATGTCACAAAAACAATGGATACTGCAAAGCCTGTTGAGAAATCACTTTATACGATGGTTGAAAAAGCATCATTAGGTACAATCGTGGCAATTATAGTTATTTTGCTGTTTTTAAGAAACATTCGTACGACGGCAATTTCTATTATATCGATTCCGTTATCACTTCTTATGGCGCTTATTGCTCTGAAATTGAGTGATGTTTCATTGAATATACTAACGTTAGGTGCATTAACAGTAGCGATTGGACGTGTGATAGACGATTCGATTGTAGTTGTTGAAAATATTTATCGACGCTTAACAGATTCAGAAGAACAACTAAAAGGTGAAAATTTAATTATCAGTGCGACAACTGAAGTATTTAAACCAATAATGTCATCGACACTAGTTACTATTATCGTCTTCTTACCACTTGTGTTTGTATCAGGTTCAGTAGGCGAAATGTTTAGACCTTTTGCATTGGCTATTGCATTTAGTTTATTAGCATCGTTATTAGTGTCAATTACACTCGTTCCAGCGTTGGCAGCTACACTATTTAAAAAAGGCGTTAAACGTCGTAATAAACAACATCAAGAAGGATTAGGTGTTGTTAGTACAACTTATAAAAAAGTATTACATTGGTCATTAAATCATAAGTGGATTGTAATTATATTAAGTACATTAATTTTGGTTGCAACTATTGTATTTGGAGGACCGAGACTAGGCACTAGCTTTATTTCAGCAGGTGACGATAAATTTTTAGCTATTACTTATACACCGAAGCCTGGTGAAACGGAGCAAGCAGTGTTGAATCATGCGAAAGATGTTGAAAAATATTTAAAACAGAAAAAGCATGTAAAAACAATTCAATACTCAGTTGGCGGTAGTAGTCCAGTAGATCCAACGGGTAGTACAAATAGTATGGCAATCATGGTTGAATATGATAATGACACGCCTAATTTTGATGTAGAAGCGGATAAGGTTATTAAACATGCAGATGGCTTTAAACATCCTGGAGAGTGGAAAAATCAAGATTTAGGAACAGGTGCAGGTAATAAATCTGTAGAGGTTACTGTAAAAGGTCCATCAATGGATGCCATAAAATCAACTGTAAAAGATATTGAACAGAAAATGAAACAGGTTAAAGGACTAGCCAATGTCAAATCTGATTTATCGCAAACATATGATCAGTATGAAATTAAAGTCGATCAAAATAAAGCGGCAGAAAATGGTATTTCTGCAAGTCAACTTGCAATGCACTTGAATGAAAACTTACCAGAAAAAACAGTTACGACTGTTAAAGAAAATGGTAAAACTGTTGATGTTAAAGTCAAACAAAATAAGCAAACAGACTGGTCAGAAGATAAGTTGAATAATATAACTTTGAAAAAGCCGACTGGTGGTACGATTAAATTGGGAGATATCGCTACGTTAGTTAAAACAACGACACCAAGTAAATTGACGCAAGAACAAGGAGATTATGCAACGACGGTATCTGCTAAAGTAACAAATAAAGATGTGGGTGGCACAACACGACAAGTGATGTCTAAAATAAATAATTTGGACAAACCGAATAATGTAAAGGTTAATATCGGTGGTGCATCAGATGATATTAACAATGCAATGACACAATTAGCCTTTGCAATGTTAGCTGCAATCATTATCGTATATTTAATCCTAGTTATTACATTTAAAGGTGGCCTAGCACCATTTACAATTTTATTCTCTATACCATTTACAGTTATCGGTGTAATTATTGCACTATTAATCACAGGAGAAACAATATCAGTACCAAGTTTAATTGGTATGCTAATGTTAATTGGAATCGTAGTAACAAATGCCATTGTGTTAATAGACCGTGTTATTAATAATGAGCAACAGGGCATGGAGATGAAAGAAGCATTAATCGAAGCAGGCGGTACTAGAATTAGACCGATATTAATGACGGCGATTGCAACAATTGGTGCATTAGTTCCTTTGTTATTTGGTCAAGATAGCTCGATTCTTATTTCGAAAGGATTAGCTGCTACAGTTATTGGTGGTTTAATTTCATCAACTTTATTAACACTTGTAGTTGTACCAGTAATATATGAAATTCTCTTTACTTTAAAAAAACGATTCACTAAACGATAGATAATATAAAAGCCATAAAAGCGGTCATGATATTGACTACTTTTATGGCTTTTTAAAATTTGAAATTTTAGACCTTATTTCACGTGCGATTTAATCGATGTGTTAATAAAACAATACTGGCATTCAACATGTAATCCGATAATAAAATAAGGTTGCAATTATGTTATTGCATATTTTGTTTATTACTTAGAATAATACGATGGTTAAGATGAAATATATGACAAAGATAAATAATGACATTAAATTCAAGATGTTTACGCCTTTTAGATCTTTTTTAAGCATTTTAAATCCTGTCACTTCGACATTACCGACTAAGAGTAATAAGACGATAAATACCCACCAATTCTCTTTTGGAAAACTCATCGTCGTTAATGCTAAGACGAATAATAACAACACACCCATAATAATTCTCAAAATGCGAGTAAATACAACTTCCATTTTAAAAATACTAATAAAACTAACAATTAGATAAAGTATTGCTAGTAAAATCAGATAAAATTGCATATGATAACTTCCTCTCCGTTTCAAAGGGTTCATGTAGTACAGCAGCGTAGAAAACATAAATAGCAGTGTTGGGATAGATATGCGTGTATGTTGTTAATGAAACACTAAATCATAACACGACAACATCTTGTGATTCTAGATGTAATTGAGCGAAAAATGAAGCAATTCATCAATATAACGTATTCAGAGCAATGCTAGTCAAATTTATGTAACAAAAAGCATTTATTGCTTGAATGATAGATTATTAATCTTGCATTTGAGCACGAACGTTTCTAATTTCATTTTCAATATCTTTAAGTTGACGAACAAGTGCGGAAGTATCTAAATTCAAAGATTCCCGTTTTTCTAAGTCACCTTGAAGACGAACATAATCATATTTAAGTTCGGCTAGTTGGTTTTCTAAAGACATACTATAACACTCCTTTGAAATATAATTAAGTGCATTTAATGTAGATTATAGCATGAAACAGTAGACTTCTAAAATATCTGTGGAGTATGTTAAAGTTATAAATTATGAAGATTATTGAAAGAAGGGATAACAGTGACAGAACAATTTACTATGATTATTTTATTAATTGCGCTTGGTTACTTTTTGAAGCGCATTAATTTTATAAAAGCAACAGATAGTCAAGTCATTGCTACATTAGTTCTTAATGTCACACTCCCATCTTTAGTTATTGTGAATTTAAACAGTGCAGAATTAAAATTGTCATTCTCCATTTTACCAATTTTAATGATTATATATGGTATTGTGGCGAAAATGATTGCTGTCTGGTTTTTTAGAAAATATGATAATCACATGCGTGGATCAGTAGGTATGATGACTGGTGCTATGAATATTGGATTGTTTGCATATCCACTAATTGAAGTGATATGGCCTAAAACGGGACTTATTTATTTTGGTATGGCTGATATAGGTGGTGCCTTTGTGATGTTTGGAATTACTTACTTTGTAGGTAGCTACTTTAGTGAAGGTAGTGATCAATTCGATTTTAAATATTTAGGTAAGAAATTATTACAATCAGTGCCACTCGTTACATACATTGTAATGTTTATATTGAATATAAGTCACATCCATTTACCACATGTGGCAATCGATTTCTTTAGCATACTTTCCCATGCAAATATGCCGTTATCAATGATTTTGCTAGGTGTCATGTTGAATTTTACTCTGGAAAGAAAGTATATACCTGCTACTATTAAATATTTATGTTTGCATTATGGATTAGCATTAGTTGCGGGATTGTTAGTATATGTGTTGTTACCAGTATCAGATGATATGATTAAGACGACATTGTTGGTCACTTGGATGTTCCCGGTAGGTGTTGCAATTATTTCTTATGGTATTCAGTTTAAATATCGAACACTGCCATTTATAGGTATGACGACCAATTTGACAATCATTATTAGTATCATTATTTTGTACGTGTATCAGGCAGTGTTTGTCTAGTTTACACATTTGAAAATAAAATCCATTTTAGTATTCGTAGAAAATGAGAGCCCCCTTTACCACAATATGTAAATGTATATTGTGAAAAGGGGGCTTTTATTTATGACATAGTTGTTCAACAGGCTGGGACATAAATCAATATTCTATACTCAACGAAGTTATATTGGCAGTAGTTGACTGAACGAAAATGCGCTTGTAACAAGCTTTTTTCAATTCTAGTCAGGGGCCCCAACACAGA